>JAEEGJ010006135.1_pt1 | contig 36510 bp, 20 predicted proteins | sample 8958761 | NCBI WGS metagenome assembly JAEEGJ01 (sample SAMN16246546, study PRJNA631951) | gut metagenome | biome: gut microbiome; feature: rumen; material: RS-attached | host: Bos | place: Iran: Karaj | collected 2018-10
TCGGATCGATTTGTATGCTCTTCAGGTCAAACGTCTGACCTTCTTTCCCTGTCCTTATTTCTTCTATTGTCATCATTTGCGTGCAAAGTTACAACAAATACTTCAAATTACTATACCTTATTATATAATAGTTAACGCTTAAATCTACTTATCCAATCATGTCAATAACATTTTTCAGTGTCTCGTCCTCAATTTTACGATAACGTTTGAATGCCTTGGAACCATCAACATGACCGGACATCTTACCAATCAAGTTGGGGTCGGAAACTTTAAAGTATGCATTGCCAACGAATGTGCGGCGAGCAAGGTGGCTTGCTGCAATTTCGTTAATAGGGCGGATTTCGTTCTCTCCTGTCAATGTGTTACGTACTTCCACATTGCGTGTAATTCCTGACATGGTGAATATTGCCTTAATTGCGTCGTTATACTTTTGAGCAGAAATAAACGGGAACAGCCTTCCTTTTTTATCCATGCCTTTATATTTCTCTATCAGTTCTTTAGCTTTGTCGTGCAATGGAACACGAGCCTGAATGGGTTCGTCGCCCTCGTCTTTTGTCTTATGTGGGGTGTATACAAGAATTCCATTGTTGATATGCTGGGGAGTTAACTTAACAAGGTCACTAACTCGGCATCCTATGAAACAGTGGAACACGAATATATCCCTACACATTACAATTGTCTGGATGGGCATCTTGCATTTCTTCTTGAAATCCTTATCCATAGTCTCCCATATTGCTTCAAGATTCGTATCTGCAATCTTATTACGTTCTTCTATTGTGATGTAAATAGGAGTTCCCACCTTAGCCGTACCTATCTTTACGCCGTCAAATGGCCTGTTGGTTGTTAATCCCTCTTCGTAGAAGAACAAGAAAAGAGATTTTAAGCGGGTTCGCATCTTGATAATGGTATTATCACCTCTTTCTTCAAGATAGTTGTGTCCCTTTTTGATGGCAGCAGGATACTCGTTAATGAGCTTCTTAAACAGTTCTGGATATTCGTCGGACAGTTTTTTCTCGTTACGAAGATAGTAGGTAAGATCTTCTATATCCTCTTTAGTAACTTTATCTATATCAAATTCATAATTACTCCTGTCAATATCCGTCGCCTTGACAAAGCCTTGATAACGTGCAATGGCTCTCGACAATACACGATAGACACGTGCATGCGACTCGGCAAGCTGTCGTTTTTCGATATACTCTTCTACAAGTTCAAAGAAGGAGCCTTTGTGTTGTGGCTTGATCTCATATTTCACTGGATTATGAAATTTGTCTATCACTAATTGAAGCCAATCACTCGTCATTTGAATATCTCTGTTTGCCTCGTATTTCTCGATAATAAATTTCTTCAATTCATCCAATTTGGCAGACTGCTCACGGTGATATCTGACTTCAGGTGTTTCAAGTCGTTGTTTTACAACAATAACACCGCTCTGTCGTAAGACGTAATGATGTTTGTCGGCTTTTTCTGTAGTGGAAGTAGTCAGGTTGCCAGGTATCTTCACTCCTAATTTTTCGGTTTTATCTCTGTCAATGTAATATTCGAAGAACTCTGGAGAGACAAAAATACCGCTTTTTGCCCTTGTATTAAACTTCGTACCTTGGAAGAAGCGGATGAGTACTTCGCACATCCCAGTTTCCTTTTGTACCTTGCTTGATATTCTTAGCTCTATCTGTGCCATAACAATTTGTTTTTTTTAACTCGTTTGCAAAGGTACAAAATAGATAGAACCGAACCAAACTTTTTGGCGTGTTTTTGGCGTGATAATTTAAAATTGGCGTGATTAGTTCGATAATTGTTAAAATTATATAATTATATAATGCGTTTATTTTCAGGGATTTACAAACATTTGAATTAGATAGAAATCGATAGGATTTAACGCTTTGTTGTCCGGGTACCCCAACTAAAACAAAGGTCGCTAAGCACAATGCTTAGCGATTTTTTTATGCCAAAATCACGCAAAAATACGCAAAAATAGGGAAATATAAAAAAATAGTAGAAAAAAAACACTTTTTCCTTTGACGATTTCAAAAAAAGATTTATCTTTGCATCACTTTTACAAATTTAACTAATTAATTAAAAAAGCACCCTTGGAGGTAAATGGGCTTCACTCCTTTGGTGTACAACCTAAACAAGCCCTGCTAAAACAATTATATGAAAAAAAGTTTTTTCTTTAAGAGTTCACTCGTAGCTGTTGCAGCTCTGTTCATGACTGCATGTAATGAGAACTACGACAACCCATTTGGTGTTGAGGAGTTGTACGATCTTGACGTAACAGAACTTGTTGCTACCGATGGTTGGGGTGGCGGTTGGTGCGCTACTCAGTATGCTCCTGCAGTAAAAACTGCTGATGGACGTGTAAGTCAGATGATGGAGAACTACCAGGGCAATGTAGATGCTACAGGTGTAATACTCCAGCAGACCCTCGAAGGACTTAAGAACGGTAACTACAAGGTTGAACTGTATGCAAATGCATTCTATACCGACGGTCGTGGCTTCGAGTCAGACATGCAGGATGGTGCTATGGATGTAGCTTATGTATTCGCTAACGAAGTAAAATGCCCTGTTGTAGGACAGATTGCTACCGCTACCAATAAGAATGGTGAATATGCCCTCGAGGTAAAGGTTACCGACGGAACACTGACACTGGGTCTTGGCAAGGAAAAGGCTGGTACCAACTGGCACACCATCCAGATTAAGTCGCTGGTTCTGGAGAACGGAACAAATGTTAAGCCTGAGACTCCAGAAGAGAGCAATGATGTAGATTGCACAGCTTCAATCGCTACTGACGGTTGGGGTCAGGCAGGTTTCGCCGGCACATGGGCTGCTCCTGAGGTGGCTACTGCCGATGGACGTTTTTCACAAATGGCAGAGAAGTATCATGAAGACGTTAACGCTACAGGTATTGAGATGCAGCAGACCATCGAAGTAGAAAACGGTAAATATGTAGTAGAACTGTATGCTAACTCATTCTATACCGACGGTCGTGGTTTCGAGTCTGACATGGAGGATGGTGCAACCGACGTGGCTTATGTATTTGCCAACGAAGTTAAGGCTCCTATCACAGCTAAGATTGCTACTAGCACTACACAGAATGGTATCTACACTCTCGAAGTAGAGGTTACAAACGGAACACTGACACTGGGTCTTGGTAAGGATAAGCCTGGTACAAACTGGCACACTATCCAGATTAAGTCTCTGACACTGAAGAAGTAAACAACGAGTTTGTTTTATAGATAAAAAAGAATCGCTAAGCGCAATGCCTAGCGATTTTTTTGTTTTTAATATTCTGTCTTATCAGTTTTCTCTGTCCACAGACGGAACGTGTGTAATGCCTCAGCACGCAGCAATGGCACGATGGGCACAGTGCGCTCGCTCAACGGGCGCTCCAACTCCTCATAGATAAAGTCGTCGGCAAACTGGATATCACGGGCATCCTTGCGGGTGTTGCCATAGAATATCTTACCAATACGGGCCCAATAGATAGCGCCAAGACACATCGGACATGGTTCGCACGATGTGTAAATGGTACATCCCGAGAGGTCGAAGGTGCGAAGTTTTCTGCACGCCTCACGAATAGTGTTCACCTCAGCATGTGCTGTAGGGTCGTTGTCGATGGTTACCCTGTTGCTGCTGCCAGCTACTATCTCACCATCCTTTACTATCACTGCTCCAAAGGGACCACCGCCTCGCTCAACACTTTCGTTGGCGAGGCGGATGGCTTCTCTCATAAACTGTTTATCTTGCTCTGTTATTATCATCCGCTTTACTGTTTGTTTTCTGCATCAATTGCCTTAATCTTCTCGCGAATCAGGTTCATATCGTCCTTCAGCTTCTGTACCTTGCGGTTCATCTCGTCGATAAGACTGTTACCCTTCTTCGAACTTGCATTAAGGAATCCCAGGTTGTTCTCGTAGGTCTGAATCTCCTGCTTAAGTGCCTCGTACTGATGGAACAGGCGTGCGCGCTCGTTGTCGAGAGCATTCTCGCCGCGCTCAGCCACATTCTTCAGGTTCTGCTTGAAGTTGTTAAGACGGCGCTTGGCAGTGCTGATGTTCAGATCCTTATAGAGCTTGTCGAGGATGGCATGATACTCCTTGTATACATTATCCTTCTCTTTATAAGGTACGTGACCTACCGAGTTGTATTCCTCAACCAGCTTCTGTACCTTCTCGGCCAGATCGTCGCCAGTCTCCTCGGCGATAGCCTTCAGGCGAGCGATGATGTCGAGTTTCTTGTCCAGATTCTCACGCTCCTCGCCACGCTGTCCTGCACCTGCAGCATTACGTGCCTCGAAGAATGTGTTGCATGCTGCCAGGAACTCTGCCCACAACTGGTCGCCCAACTTCTTAGGAACCATACCTATGGTCTTCCACTCCTTCTGCATAGCAACGAACTTATCGCCAGTCGACTTCCAGTCGGTAGAATCCTGCAGAGACTTAGCCTTCTCGATCAGAGCACGTTTCTTCTCAGCATTCTCCTTGAATGTCTCCTTCAAGCCCTTAAAGTAAGCAGCCTTACGACCAAAGAAGTCGTCGCAAGCAGCACGGAAGCGCTCGAAGATCTTAACGTTCATCTTCTGTGGAGCGAAACCAATGGTCTTCCATTCTGTCTGGATATCGATAATCTGCTTGGTGTGCTTCTCCCAGTCGCCACTACCCTTGTTCTCCTCGGCAGCGATAGCCTCAACCTTCTCACAGAGCACTGTCTTGCGGGCCAGGTTGTCCTCCTCCTTAGCGCGAACACCCTCGAAGTGAGCCTGATGACGTTTATTGATGACGCTAGACGCAGCCTTGAAGCGATTCCAGATTTCCTCGCGCAACTCCTTGGCTACAGGACCAATCTCGCGATACTCCTGATGCAACTTCTGCAACTGGTGGAATGCGCTTATCACATCCTCCTCGTCAGCCAGTTTCTCAGCAGCCTCGCAGAGTGCTGTCTTGAGTTCAAAGTTCTTCTTAAAATCGTACTCGCGAGCCTCGCTGTTAAGGCGAAGCATATCGTAGAACTGCTCTACGTACAACTGATAGTTGCGCCAAAGCTCATTGGCCTTCTCAGCTGGTACATTCTTTATCTCGCGCCACTGGTCCTGCAGAGCCTTAAACTCCTTATAATTCTTGTTTGCCTCGTCGGGTGTAGTAATCATGGCCTTTATGCGGTCGATGATAGCCAGCTTCTTCTCAAGGTTCTCAAGCTTCTCAGCCTCGATCTCCTTGAAGATCTTGGCACGCTTCTCCTTGATTATTCCCATCTCAGCCTTGAACGACTCCTCGTCGGGGTCAGGTGTATACTGATACTGTTCGGGATCGCCGCCTGCATCCAGGTAAGCCTTAAGCTTAGCCTCGCGCTCAGCCACATGGAGTTTGTAGAAAGAAGACTTAAGATACTCAACCTCTTCCTTCTGAGGAGTCTCCTCACCATGGGCGATGTCCTGCAGACGATGCAGCACGTCGGCTTTAGTTTCATAGACCACACGAACCTGCTCCTCAGCCTGTTCTGTGCTTTCGGTTTCTACTTGAGGTTCTGTCTCAGCAACCTGAGATGTAACTTCCTCATTTACTACTTCTTCGTTTGTACCCTGTTCCAGGATATTCTCTTGAGAGTCCATCATTTAACTATTTAGTTATTACTAAATGATGCTTAGCATCATCACATTTGGCGTCAAAATTAAACATTTATATTTAATTAACCTAATTTTTTCGCGTTTTTTTGCACTTTTACGGCCTAAACGAGTCGTTTATGGCGGAAAATGCCCCATGCAATGGCCGAAATAACCACAGAAAGTACCATCGCCAACACAAATCCCCAAGGTTTTGATTCCATGCCGTTAACCAGATTCATACCAAACATCGATGTAACCAGTGTGGGTATCATCATCAGGATGGTAACGGTAGTGAGCGTACGCATCACGGTGTTCATATTGTTGTTGATAATACTCTGATATGTGTCCATCGTCGACTCCAGAATGTTAGAGTAAATCATGGTGGTTTCGCGGGCCTGTGTCATCTCGATGTTTACGTCCTCGATAAGGTCGGCATCAAGTTCGTCAATCTGCAGTTTGAACTTCAGCTTTGACAGCAGTGTCTCGTTGCCTCGGATAGACGTCTGGAAATATGTGAGCGAGTCTTGCAGTCGGCTCAGACCGATCAAACTCTCATTGTTCACCTCCTTATCCAGGTTGCGCTTGGCCTTGTCTACCAGCATAGAAATCTGCTTGAGTCGCTTAAGGTACCACACGGCACTAGAAAGGAACAGGCGGAAAATCATGTCCACATGGTCAGTGAATCCCTCGCCACGCTTCTGCTGGAACGATACGAAGTCTATCATCACATTGGTCTCGTAGAAACATACTGTGATGGTAACATCGCGTTTGTGTATGATACCTAGAGGTACGGTGGTGTATGGTGTGCGCGAGCGTATCTCCTTGACATAAGGTATACGCAGGATGATGAGCATCCATCCGTCATCATACTCATAACGTGCACGCTCATCGGTATCGCTTATATCCGACATGAAGTAGTCGGGTATATTAAACTTCTCTTCTAGTTCTCGCTGGTCATCTTCGGTGGGGCATGTCACCTGTATCCAGCAATTGGGCTGCCACTCGTTTATTTGGGTCAGTCCACCTTGGGTATTCCAGAATGTCTTCATTTTGCTAATCCTTTTTTCGTTAATGAAATGGTTTTAGCGGCAAAGGGATTAGCAGCCTTGCTCGCTATCCCCCGCCATTACGAATTGTATTTGTCCGCCGGGTAATCGTCCATAACTTTATTAATATTTTGATTTATCGGGTGCAAAGGTAAGAAAAAAATCCGCAGATTCAAAAAAAATCTGCGAATTTTTTACTTCACTTTTTCACTTTTTTACCTTTTTTACTTCTCAGGTATAACCTCGAGGGCGCGCTTGAGTAGTGTCCAGAATGGATCTACTGTAGCGATGAGTGCACGCTCGGTAGTGGTGTGAGGCGACTTCATAGTAGGACCAAAACTTACTACATCCAGATGTGGATACTTGCCCAGAATGATAGAACACTCCAGGCCGGCATGGTCAACCTGGATGATACCGTCGGCACCAAACAGAGCCTTGTACTCCTTGCAGAGCAGATTCAGGATTTCGCTCTCCGGGTTTGGATCCCAACCACCATAGCTACCAGCAGTCTGCACCTTCATGCCAGCCATACTGAAGCAGCTCTCTAGTGTCTTAACGATATAGTCCTTCATATCCTCACGACTAGAGCGGGCCAGAATCTTAAGCGAAGCCTTGCCCTCACCAATGTTGATGATAGCCAGGTTGCTAGATGTCTCAACTACGCTGGGATAGCTAGGTATCATACGGATAACACCATCGTGACATCCATATATGGCATTGATCAGGTTGTCCTGAATCTCAACAGGAACTTCCATCTTTGGTGTCTCAACATCCTCGCAGATAACCTCGATACCGCTCTCGATGCCCTTGTACTCATCCTGGAAGTCGTCCTGCCAGTCAGCGGCAAGCTCCTTCAGGGCTACTACATTCTCCTTAGGCAATGTGAGCACAGCCTCGGCCTTGAATGGAATGGCGTTACGCATGTTGCCACCCTGCCAGCTGGCCAGACGAGCCTCGCACTCCTCGATAGCCTCGCGAACCAGACGAACCAAAAGTTTATTTGCATTTCCACGACCCTCGTGAATCTCCAGTCCAGAGTGTCCACCACGCAGGCCCTTTACAGTTACCTTTACTGCAGCATCGTCGGCCTCGGTCTCTACCTCCTTATAGTCGAGAGTAGCAGTTACATCGATACCACCAGCGCTACCTATAACGAACTTTCCCCAGTGCTCTGAGTCGAGGTTCATCAGGATGTCGCCATTAAGCTCGCCTGCGGGCAGAGCATTGGCACCAAACATACCTGTCTCCTCATCGGCAGTAATCAGAGCCTCGATAGGACCATGCTTCAAGGTCTTATCCTCCATCACAGCCATGATGGCAGCTACACCCAGTCCGTTGTCGGCACCCAGTGTTGTACCCTTGGCCTTCACCCACTCACCATCAATCCATGGCTGGATGGGGTCAGTCTCAAAGTTATGGGTACTCTCGGGAGTCTTCTGTGGTACCATATCCATGTGTGCCTGCAGGATAACACCCTTCTTATTCTCCATACCAGGAGTAGCGGGTTTACGCATCACGATGTTGTCAGCGGGGTCCTTAAAAGCTTCTACACCTGCCTGCTTAGCAAAATCGAGCAGGAACTGCTGTACTTTCTCCAGATGTCCTGATGGACGTGGAACTTGTGTGAGTGCGTAGAAATTCTTCCAAATGCACTCGGGTTTCAGATTCTTAATCTCACTCATAGTTTATTTGTATTTGGGTTAAAACGTTTCGTAAACATCAATGCCGCCCAGGCGTAAATGCCCAGTGCTATAACCAGCATAGTCTGCACGGTATGAACGATAAGCACAAACCACAGTGCCTGTTCATCAGCCACTCCGTAGAGTATCAGCATGGTCTTGATGGCAAAGTGCCAGGGACCAGCGCCGTTTGGTGTAGGCACGATAACAGCGAAGTTGGCCACCACAAACGATACCAGTGCGCAACCTATGCCCAGATTCTCGGTAAAGTCGAAGCAGAAGAACGTCAGGTAGTAATGCAGAAAATACATCACCCATATACCTACGGAGAAAAACAGGTAGAGCGGCAGGTTCTTTACTCCCTTAAGCGAGAGCACTCCTTCCCATATGCCGCCCAACGTCATTTTCACCTTATTATATATAGAGAAGTTCTTAAGCAACAAGTGTAGCAGTATCAGCACTGCCACTGCACAGATGGCTGTAACCACCCAACCTGTCACCGAAAATCCATTTAGTATTCTGTCGAGCGATGTTCCTGTCTTGCGAAAGAAGGTACCAAAGATACTCATCTCAACCAGCAAGATTATACCTGAGTATATCATCACTATCAACGTGTCGACAGCACGCTCTGTAACTACGGTACCCAGTGCCTTCGAGAACGACACGCCATCATAGCGCTTAAGTATAGCGCATCGCGAGAACTCGCCTATTCGCGGTATTATCAAACTTGCGGCATAGCTGATGAATACAGCATTGATACAGGTATGATTACGGGCTTTTATCTTCTGCCCGTCATCAGTCTGGTCGGCAGTATTCGATCTCAGGTCGATAGGATCAAGCGTCTGTTTCCATCGCCATCCGCGAAACATCTGGGCAAGTATTCCGAATGGGAAGCTAAGCAGCATCCACGTCCAGTTCATTTGTTCAGTCAGCACATGACTAATAACCGAGAAATCCTCACCTCGGTACATCCACCATAAAATAGCGCCACCCAACACAAAGGGTAGCACCACTTTAGCCACGCTACTGATGATGTTTTTTAATTCCATGGCCACAAAGGTACAAATTTAAATTGACACGTGTCAACAATCGCCCGCTTTTTTGGCATTTTACACTAAAACTTTTGGCTGTGTGCGTAAACAGCCGTACCTTTGCAGTGGTTTTAAGGATAACAAATAAATAAAAATTAGAGAAAGGGATTAATTATGGTAACATTAGAAACAAGTTTTTTATTGATGACCATGGCCGCCTTCGCGTTAGCTGTATCGCTGGTCGTAACCGTTGCTGTTAATGTAGACAACAATAAGTAATTGAACAAAAAATTGAGTCGCAGATTTGAAATCTGCGATTTTTTTTGCCTTTAATTTTGTATTTCGCTCGATTTCCACTATCTTTGCAGCATGAAACAAGTTCGTCCTAAGAAAAATCTGGGTCAGCACTTCCTGACTGACCTGAATATAGCCAAGCGCATCGCTGATACAGTAGATGCTTGTCCGGAGATTCCTGTACTCGAGGTTGGTCCTGGTATGGGTGTTATGACGCAGTATCTGGTTGAAAAACCTCGTCCATTCAAGGTGGTAGAGATTGACCGCGAGAGTGTGGCTTATCTTCAGGAGAACTTCCCACGTCTGCGCGACAATATCATAGGTGGAGACTTTTTGCGAATGGACCTTCATGAGGTGTTCGAGGGTCAGCAGTTTGTGCTCACGGGCAATTATCCATACGATATCTCATCACAGATATTCTTCAAGATGCTCGACAACAAGGACCTCATCCCATGCTGCACAGGTATGATTCAGCACGAGGTGGCCGTACGTATGGCATCGCAGCCTGGCAACAAGCAGTATGGCATACTGTCTGTACTCATCCAGGCGTGGTACAATGTTGAGTATCTGTTCACTGTAGAGCCAGGTGTGTTCAACCCACCACCAAAGGTACAGAGTGCCGTAATCCGCATGACACGCAACGAGGTTACAGATCTTGGTTGCGACGAGCAGTTGTTCCGTCGGGTGGTTAAGGCAACCTTCAATCAGCGTCGCAAGATGCTACGTGTGTCGCTCCGTCAGATTTTCGATGCAGCCCACCCTGCCCCTGCAGGTTTCTTCGAGCACGATATCATGACGCGTCGACCAGAACAACTGTCTATACAAGAATTCATCGCCCTTACCAACATGGTGGCAAAGGCGATGGAATAAGTCTGCTTTCATCTCTATCAACGATAGATAGTGTAAGTGCCGCCATCGCTCTGAGCGTAGTCTATCAGGAGGCGCTGGATGTATTGTGCGTTTTCGCTAACTCGCTCTTCATTACCATCGTAACCGTTGATAAGTACCACCAGATGGGTAGTGCCTAGTGTCATCTTGGTACGCTCGTGGTCGCTGGTGGGAGTACCTACTCCGCCCTGAGCATCACGATATACGGGCAGACCGGCGATATTCAATGGTCCGCGACCTATACCTTCGTATGGTTCGCCTTCCTTGCCTACCCCAAGCACCAACTCATCGCCCACAAACTTATCGGCATCAAAACCACCTATGCTGTAGCCATAGGCTATCGAGGCAAGGTTTACCAGGTCTACCAGCGTATCAATCTGATAGAGTTCCTTGCCTTGCAGCATGCGACGGATGAGTTGCTCGCTGGCAGGACGATAGCGCGAGGGATCCTTTCCACATAGTTTATATACCGCACGGGTAGCAGCGATGCTGGGTAGAGACTTTACGCTGTCAGTGGTCAGTTCGTTACGCAAGCGCTGTTCTACCTCGTGGATAGCATTCCACAGGCGATCGTTATACGGGGTGTTTACTACCCTTGCCTCAACGCATGCACCCACAAATGTGGGACATACGCTGGATATCTCGTCAGAAACCTTTATCTGTATCATTTCTTCATCTTCTGGATTGCCTCGCTACACTGTTCCATCAGCCAACGAGGTGTACTGGTGGCTCCACAAATACCTACACTCCTGATGCCCTCTAGCCACGATGGGTCAATCTCGTTAGGATCCTCAACAAGATGGCTGTTGGGGTTTACACGCAGACACTCGTTATAGAGCACCTTGCCGTTAGAACTCTTACGGCCACACACAAAGAGGATAAGGTCGTGCTTGGTAGCAAACGTCGAAATATTTGGCATACGGTTGGCAACCGAACGACATATGGTATCGAAACTCTTGAAGGTAGCATCGGGCGAGATGTGGGCCTTGATATATTCGATGATGCTATTAAACTCATCGAGCGACTTAGTGGTCTGCGAGTACAGATAGATGTCGCGCGAGAAATCAAGTTTTGTGACTTCGTCGCTACTCTCGATGACGATAGCCTTTGACTGAGTCTGACCAACCAATCCCAATACTTCGGCATGACCTTTCTTACCGAAAATCACTATCTGTCGATCGTTGTTTTCGTCGTACTGTTCCTTGATACGCTTCTGGAGCTTCAACACCACAGGACAGGTAGCATCGATAATCTCGATGTTGTTCTTTCGGGCCAACTCGTAAGTCTCAGGTGGCTCACCATGGGCACGAAGCAGCACCTTGGCATTGTGCAGTTGGCGCATCTCGTCGTGATTGATGGTGATGAGTCCCATATCACGCAGACGATCGCACTCCATACCATTGTGTACAATATCACCAAGGCAATATAGTTTCTCGCCTTTAGCGAGTTCTTCTTCAGCTTTCTTAATGGCAGTGGTCACTCCAAAACAGAATCCACTGCCGTCGTCGATCTCAATAATCATTAAACATTATTTTTTAAGTTGGGCAAAGTATTCATCCAGCAGGTCCTGGGCAGCTACAAAACTTGTCTTCTTACCTGCAAGTACTGACTGTTCTGCATCACTTAGTTGGGCACGGATAGCGGGATTGTTGTAGAAGTTCAGGCGCAGATGCTCGTTGATACTCTCGTACATCCAGTACTTGCTCTGCTCGTTGCGACGATAGTCGAAATAGCCATTAGCCTTTACAAAGTCGATGTACTCGTATATCATATCGAAAATCTCTTTTACTCCTGTGCCGTAGAATCCGCTATAGCACAGCACCTTGGGACTCCAGCCGCTCTCAGACATGGGGAAGAAGTGCAGTGCATTACGAAAATTAGTGGCAGCCATCTGGCAACGGTCCACATTGTCACCATCGCATTTGTTGATAACTATGCCATCGCTAATCTCCATGATACCACGCTTTATGCCCTGAAGTTCATCACCTGTGCCAGCCACCTGGATAAGCAGGAAGAAGTCAACCATAGAGTGACAAGCCGTCTCGCTCTGACCGACACCTACTGTCTCAACAAATATCTTATCGAATCCTGCGGCTTCGCATAGTATGATGGTCTCGCGAGTCTTGCGGGCCACACCACCAAGCGAACCTGCTGATGGACTAGGACGTATGAACGACGATGGATGCAGGGCCAGCTTCTCCATGCGTGTCTTATCGCCAAGGATTGATCCCTTGGTGCGCTCGCTACTTGGGTCGATTGCCAATACTGCCAGTTTGCCCCCTTTCTCCTTCAGCACATGCATACCAAACTCATCGATAGAAGTACTCTTGCCCGCACCTGGCACTCCGCTTATACCTATACGTATGGAGTTGCCACTATAGGGCAGGCACTTGTTGATGACCTCCTGAGCACGTGCCTGATGGTCGGGGTTAACACTCTCGATAAGCGTAACCGCCTGCGACAGGATAGTGACATCGCCCTTTAAGATACCCTCAACCATCTCGCCAACAGACAGTTCGCGACGACGGAAGCGATTGCGCTTAAGGTAGGGGTTGACGATAGAGGGTTGCTCTACCCCACTGTTCACCTGCAAGCCTGCATATTCTGAGCTATTCTCGGGATGATCCATAATTCATTGAACATTGAAGATTGAACTTTATTTCAACTTGATGTTGACAACAACCTTAGCGTGGTCGGGGTCGTTGGTAATCATCAGGATACGTGGACGAGTGCGTAGTTTCTGCAAATCTGCAGCTATACCTGTAATCTTCAGGTTGGCACTCTGTCCTGGGGCTATCTCTCTCTTGCTCAGGGTTACCTTCAGTCCTGAGGTGAAGAGTTGTAGCGACGATATCTTAAGCACTGACTGACCATTGTTGGTTAGTGTCACGGTGGCCGATTTCTTAGCCTTACCACCAAAGTCGGTAAAGTCAGCATCAGTTTCCGACATTTCCAACTTAGGAGCCACGCCCTTGTTCTCCTTCTCAAACTTCTTCATATCTGGCAACAATACCGTAGCCACATCGATGGCATTGTCCTGACTAACCTTGTCGCCAGGGTTCTGGGCCATATAGATTGTGGTCTTGGTAAGTCCGTAGTCGCGAAGCTTGTCTGAGAGCAGCTTAACTGTTATAGTGGCTGAGCGATAAGGCAACAGATGGTCGGGACTTACGATAGCCGAGAGATACGGAGGCAGGTGCATCAGGTTTGGTCGCATAGCCTTCTTACTATTATTAAATATATGTATCTCCTTAACGGGTACATCACCCTTGTTCACATCGTCAAACTCTATATCATCGGCATCAAGCAGCAGGTCGCCCATAGCTACAGGATAATCGCCCGAATAGTCGCGCAGATCTGTCTTAACCACACCAGTCATAGTGAGGTAGAATGGTTTCTTGGTGCCATTGCTCTTTACCTGACACATCTTCTGGAAGTGTCCCAACTGTCGTGCGTCGTAGGTCATCTTGATAGTAAACTTATCGCCCACGCCTACTTCCTTGGGATACTCCACCTTGGTACATCCGCAATCGGGCTTTACGCTCTCGATAATCAGTCTTCTGAATCCCTTATTACGAAGTTCGAATGTGGCAGTCACGGGCTGTTCGTAACCTGTGCCACCCACATCTACTGTGGTAGTTTTTACTGTCAAGCGCTGGGCGCAAGCCTCCTGGACAGAGGTAAATGTAAATAGGAATGAGAATAGTATAACTGTAATTTTCTTCATCAATATAATGTTTAATCTTTAATTTATTAATGTTTAATGTCCAAAGTCTCCGACTTTGTGACCGCTCTGAACTCTGGCGAGTAAGCACACTCTACGGTTGCTGTACCTGTCTCGTAGGTTCCTGCACGATCGATGTAGTATTCGGTCTCTATCACATGGGTACCCTTCGATAGCATATCGTAGAAGTAGCATGTGGTATTATCGCGCGGAGTGATATAGCCACCATGATGATAGCCGCTAAGCTGCTTGATTGGTTCCATACATGCAGCACGCTTGTCTACCACCTGCACAAAGTCATAGTCACGGTCGGCAGTGATGGTGATACGAACTCTTACGCGATCGCCAACCTTGAGATCCTTATTCAGTATCTCGCGCTTGATAGTCAGACCACTACCATTATCAGCGATGTTCTTTGTCTTCTGGAAGAACTGGGCATAGACAGCACCCCACGATGTACCATCGCTGGTCTTGCGGATGGTGAGACGCTTGCCCTTTGGCAGTACGGTCTTAACGTATCCGATAGCGGCACTTGCCTTTGGTACGGCTACGGTCTTAACATCCAGGTTGATAGTTGGCATCTTCTGGTTCTGTACCAGTCGGAACTCCTGTCCTTTCAGGAATGCATATACGGCATTCACACTGTTGATAGGTGTATCCCATGCCTGGGTACGCTTCTGCTGTAGCAACCAGCGCTGCATCTCGTCGATGGTCTGGAAGTCATCAGGAGTAATCATCTGCAGAGCCTCGATGGCGATACTCTGGGTTGGTATCTTGTAGTCGAACCAAGAGTAACCAGCACGTGGGGTATCGTAATAGCGTCCCATATCCTCGCGGAACACGGTGTACTCCTTCAGCGACTGGGCATACTCCTGGGCACGCTGGGCATCAGTCTTCGAGAAGATAACTGCCGAGAGGGCCTTGTCGTAGATGCTCTGACGCTTGATGTCCTTCTTAAGCAGCTCCAGCAGATAGCTGTTGGCCTGCATCACATCAGTAGGAAGTGCGCGACCATCTAGGGCTACCAGATATAGCCATTGCAGGGCCTTATAACTTGGGAAACTTACTGTCTCGCCCTTCTTCTCGGCCTTCTTCAGTTCCTTCACCAGTTCAACTATCTCGTTGCCCATAAAGCTGAAGGCATTGTTAAGCATACCACTGGTAGCATTCTGTTTCTCAGTGAGAGCATTCAGGCGGACCAGCATCTCGCTTACAGCCACAGTCATATAGAACGAGCCTGGCATACCTGGATACCATGTCCAAGCACCCTCGCCATTCTGTAGTTTCTGCAATTTCTCTATGCATTTATCCAAACGATTATTCATCAGGTTCTCGTCGAAGAAGTCAGCCATGCGATGCTTCTGTTCTGTCTCATTGTCAGCATCCATCACCCAAGGAGTCTCGCTCAGAACGAGATTTTTCAGATCTTCGTTCTTTTCTAATTGAGAATTTAGAGATGAGATTTTAGAGGTCTTATCTTCCAGCATCCACTGCTCGAATACGGGCTTGATCTGTGGGTTCTGGTCGATTATGTATTTGCCGATGCCATTGGCATAGTACGATGCTGCCAGCGAGATGGCATTGTCATCATTTGTCGAACCAACTGAAGGCAGAGCCTGAACCATCAGCCATACAGGATTATTTGTATACTCGAGTGTGAGTTTGGCATTCTTGGCATCTGCAGGAACCAGCTTCGACAGGTCGATATTCTCTGTGCCAGGCTTATGCTGGGTGATAGGCAGGGCAATAGTTACACGCTCGCTTGCAGGCAGTACTGGCAGATAGTGCTGTTCGCCATCGCTGAATCCCTTTCCGCTTACGCTCATCTTGCAGATAAGCATTGTTGGCTCGTAGCCAGTGGTGTTTACATCGAATGTCACAGATGTTGTCTCGCCTGCCTTTAGCGATACCTGCTGAGTCTTCTCGTAGACCACTGCGTTTGTCTCGGCATTTATCAGCTTCAGGGTTGCCTTGCCTTGCAAGTTCTTCTCGCCTGTATTAAATATTCTTCCAGAGATGGTAGCCTTATCGCCTTCGCGAATAAAGCGAGGCATATTGGGCTGTATCATCACATCCTTCTTGGCCACAGTCTCAGCCTGGATGTTACCATAATATAGTTCGCGCGTGTGTGCGAAGCCAAGCATCTGCCAGGTGGTAAGACTCTCTGGCAGAGTAAACTTGATGGCCACACGACCGTTCATATCCGTTGTAAGTTGTGGATAGAAGAATGCTGTTTCGTTCAAGTTCTCACGCATCTGAACATCTTCTGCCTGACTCTCATCGGCATCAGCACTACCAGCAGTCGAAGTCTCGACAGCCTCGTTCACCATTTCCTTTGACTTATACACAACATCTTCCGCCACATCGAACACCTTCATCTCGTTAGCAGCCAAAGCAGGAGCAGATTCCAGCATCACCATTCCGTCCTCAACACCCATTGCACGTCCTAGTTTCATTCTCGAACCGCGAATGCTGTACACGCGATAGCCACCAGGATAGACATCACGATCCAAACGACTGAAGTTTATCTCGCTTTCATCAAGCATCTTCCACGAAGCAGAGCAACTCTCATAGAAGTTGCGGGTGAGTTGATACTTCCAACTGGTATTTGGCAGTGGAACCCACAGATATGGGCTGAACGACCACTGGTGCTTAGCTATCTGGTCGAGACTCTGATCGTAGAGTGTCGCCATCAGGTTAGCATCTACGGGTTTGCCCTCAGCATCCTTTATGGTCAGTGTCCACTCTTCCTTCTGTCCTGGTGTCAGTCTATCGCGGAATGTGGCCCACTCTAGGGTGAGTTTCTTGTCAGGCATTGGGCGCTGAATCTGTGCTGTGTGGGTATAGCACTTGCCGTTCTTAACCCACGCATAAGTAAGCAGCAGTCCGTTTTCGTACTCTTCCTTGTATGTAAACTTACGATTAATCAACTGATTATTACGATCCACACTACCCTGCTCTACCAACTTCTTGCCCGAGAAGATGCTGTATACTATATGTACATCCTTATCCGATGAACCCACCTGAATTGTAACAGGTGTGCCATCATTAGCAAACTGACTAGCCGACTGATAGAACCAATCGTCAGTATCAGTAGCAGGTTTCTCATCATCGAGCGAGAAGATTACAACTGTCTTTTCTACAGTCTGGTCCTCATACTTAGCCTCTACACTATGTTTGCCCGAAGCCAACTTAGCCAGTGCTATCTGCTTATTTGTCTTGGCGCTGATCCACTCGCCACCATCTATGCGATAGCGTATCTCAGCATCGATATCCTTTCCTGCAGCATTGCGCAGATGGAATGTAGCAGTGGGATTGTCCTCTACCAATACCTTATCTGCTACATCGATGCTCAGTGCTGTCGGGCGGTTGCCCAGAGGCAATGACAGCTGACCGCTGTGTGTCTCGCCTGCCACATCTGTAACATCGGCCATTACCACAAAGTTGTAAAACATCGCATGCTCTGTCTCAGGCATCGTCAGTGGCATCTTTACTGTAAAGTTTCCGTCAGCATCAGTGGTTGCCTCGCCAGCAAATATCTCTTCGCCATTATTGCTGTAGCCAAAGGCACCCTGATCGTAATAACGACTGTATGACCACCACCAGAAGGCAGTGCGACGCATCACCTTGTAGCTCACCTTGGCATCCTGAACAGGCACACCTGCATAACTCAGTGCAGTACCCTTCACGTCTATTGTGTCGCCAGCCTTATAGGCTTCCTTGTATTCAGCAAAGTCCACATAGAATGTCGGACGTTTGTACTCCTCTACACGAACACGCATTGAGTTGTTGTTTACCTGGATGGTGAACATACCCGTCAGTCCGCTTGATGGCAGAGTAAAGTCTACTGCAGCCACACCAAACTCATCAGTCTCAGCCTTCTTCTCAGCCACCACCTTATAGTTGGCATCGCGCAGTGTAAACGTCATATCCTGCTTAACACATACTGTCTGTTCTGTGCCATGCACCACCTGATAAGCCAAGGCCGATGCATGCAGAGTCTGACCTGGGCGATAGATGCTGCGGTCAGTGAATATTGCAGTCTGCTTGCGCACACCGTCAGCCTCGTAGTAGTCATAGCGATTAGTGCCTTGCAGCACTACACTGGCCTTGTCATCTTTAGTATAGGCAAACACAGTGCGGGTGCGTGTCACGTCTTCTGTCGGGAAGCTATACTCGCCCTTATCGTTGGTCTCGCCTATGTATGTCTTCTCGTCGCGATAGGTTCTGCGCTCCTTTATCTTTACGCGTGCCCCAGCTATGGGCTGACCTGTTGTAGCATTCACCACCACATAGCGTATTCGACCATTTGGCTGAGTCTCGGCGATGGTGTACACGTCAGTCACATGATACATCGTGCGTACAATCTCAGTCGACGGATTGCTCTTAAACTCCACCATATACATGCCCACAGGCAGTCCGTCAAGCATCAGTGAATCGTCAAACTCCTCGTAATCAGGACGGGCGTCAAACTTTATCGTCTTGTTGATTACAGGCTGTCCAAGCAGTAGTTTAATCTTTGCCCATCCCTTCTCGCTTCGTGGTGTATATTCAAAGTCACCCTCGCAACGCACGGGGTATACCGTCATGGTGAGTTGCGACAGATTGCGCAATTCCTTAAGCTCCACCTTCTGTGCCTGCATGGGGCGAGCCACCTGTAGGTCATACGATAGGCGCATCTGCGGATTGGTAAGTTGTGCCTTCTCATTGCGCAGGTCGTTGATGATGGGCCACCTGCCCCACTTTGCTATTGCGTCATCGATATAGGCAATTTTTTCAGCCGCAGGTGTGGCATACGACAGGGTGTGGTACTTTTCCACAGCCAGTTTTGCATCCAGGGCACTCACAGCCTTCTGATTGCCCGCATTATTATAATACTCGCGCATCAGCTTGTACTCGCCCAGTTCTGCACCTATCACGCTCAGCATGTCGTTGCCAAACACCGATGCATCAGTGCCCAATATCACAAACGGCTCAAAACTCTTGTCCTTTGCCTTGGCTAGCAGCTTACAAATCTCGGGAGTAAACTGTGGTTTCTTATATCCCAGTGCCAGACTATAGTTCTCGTCAGATATCTGCCATAGTACTGTCTGATATACCATTCTCAGCACCTCGTCGGCAGCTGCTTTATAGCGATTCTCGATACGTGTTATCTCGGGCTTCAGCGAGTCGGGAGCGATGACTGCCATGGTCTGTGCCCCCATAAGCTCAGCCTTAAGCAGTTGTCCATACTGCTTCTCCTTTGCTGCCTTGGTCACTATCTGCTGTAACACCTCATACTGGGTCTTGGGCAGGTCCTTCTGCTCAGCATCTGCCACCTTCTTCCAGAGTGCCGAATATGATTGTCCGAATATGAACATAGGCATGATCAAAGCTATAGTTATAACTAGAATTTTCTTCATAAAGCCCATTTATATTGGTTTAACTATGCAAAGGTAGCGATATTTTTTTCAAATACAAAGAAAAATAACGTTTTTTATTTTGTATTTCGTTAGCTTTACACTATCTTTGCACCATGATTAACCAACAGCTATTAAATCCTAAGAGCATCGTCGTTATTGGCGGCTCTAACAACGTGCATAAGCCCGGTGGGTCTATCGTGCGTAATATTATCAGTGGTGGTTTCGATGGTCCTCTGCACATCGTTAACCCCAAGGAGGACGAAGTGCAGGGAATCAAAGCCTATCACGACGTGAAGGACATACCCGAGACCGATCTTGCCGTGCTGGTTGTTGCGGCCAAGTTCTGTCCCGACTATGTAGACTATCTGTGTGCCGAGAAGGGTGTGCGTGCCTTTGTCATCATCTCTGCCGGATTCGGCGAGGAGACTCAGGCTGGTGCCCTGCTCGAACAGCGCATACTGGATACGTGCAAGAAGTTCGGGGCTGCGCTCATAGGCCCTAACTGCATCGGATTGCTCACCCGCAATCACCATAGTGTGTTTACTCTGCCCATACCTAATCTCAACCCTCAGGGTGTGGATTTCGTTTCGGGTTCTGGTGCCACAGCAGTGTTCATTCTCGAGAGTGCTGTCATCAAGGGTCTGCAGTTCAACAGTGTGTGGAGCATTGGTAATGGCAAACAGATTGGTATCGAGGACGTGTTGCAGTATATGGACGATCACTTCAATCCCGAGACCGATTCGAAGGTTAAACTGCTCTATATCGAGAATATATCCAACCCCGATAAACTCCTGTACCATGCCAGCAACCTTATCCGTAAAGGTTGTCGCATAGCAGCCATCAAGGCTGGTTCCAGCGAGAGTGGTAGCCGTGCCGCATCATCGCATACTGGTGCAATAGCATCCAGCGACTCTGCTGTCGAAGCTCTGTTCCGCAAGGCTGGTATCGTTCGCTGTTTCTCGCGCGAGGAACTCACCACCGTGGGTTGCATTTTCACACTGCCCGAACTTAAGGGCAAGAACTTCGCCATCGTTACCCATGCTGGCGGACCTGGCGTGATGCTTACCGATGCCCTGTCGAAGGGTGGTCTCAACGTACCAAAGATTGAAGGTCCTGATGCTGACGAACTTAAGTCAAAGCTCTTCCCTGGTTCATCAGTAGCCAATCCTATCGATTTTCTTGCCACAGGTACTGCCGAACAACTGGGCACAGTGATCGACTATTGCGAAAACAAGTTTGATAATATCGATGCCATCGCCGTGATCTACGGCACTCCTGGTCTCACCCAACTCTACGAGGCCTACGATGTGCTGGACAAGAAGATCCGCGAATGCAAGAAACCTATCTTCCCAGTGCTGCCCAGTCTGCATACCGCAGGTCCTGAGGTGGCCGAATTCCTTAAGCGTGGACACGTAAACTTCAGCGATGAGGTGACGCTTGCCACAGCACTCTCTCAGATTATGCGCACCCCCAAACCTGCACCACCCGAGATACAGCTCTACGGCATCGATCTGCCAAGACTCCACAAAATCATCAGTGGTGTTTACGAGAACGGCTACGTATCGCCACAGGTGGTTCGCGAGATACTGCAGTGCGCAGGTATCCCATTGGTTCCCGAGATGGTAAGCACATCCAAGGAGGAGCTTACAGCCTTTGCCCAGCAAGTGGGATTCCCAGTTGTAGCCAAGGTGGTAGGACCTCTCCACAAGAGCGATGTGGGTGGTGTAACACTCAACATCCGCACCCCTGAGCACCTGGCACTCGAGTTCGACCGTATGATGCAGATTCAGGATGCCACAGGCGTGATGGTGCAGAAGATGATGAAGGGTACAGAACTCTTTATCGGTGCAAAATACGAGACTCGCTTTGGTCACGTCATACTCTGCGGACTTGGTGGTATCTTCGTCGAGGTGCTTAAGGATGTTTCCAGCGGACTTGCACCACTCAGTTACGACGAGGCCTATTCTATGATTCACTCGTTGCGTGGTTACAAGATACTGAAAGGTACTCGCGGACAGAAGGGCATCAACGAACAGAAGTTTGCCGAGATCATCGTGCGCTTGTCTACCCTGCTCCGTTTTGCCACAGAGATCAAGGAGATGGACATCAACCCACTGTTGGCCGACGAAAACGACGTAGTGGCCGTAGATGCACGCATACTGATTGAGAAATGAGGACAGCGATAGTAGGCGGAGGTGCTGCCGGGTTCTTCCTGGCCATCAACCTTAAGGAGATGTGCCCACAGATGGACGTTACCATCTTTGAGAAATCTAAGAAGGTTCTGGCCAAGGTCGAGGTATCAGGCGGTGGACGCTGCAACTGCACCAACTCGTTTGATGCAGTGAGCGACCTGTCGCAGGTATACCCTCGTGGTCACCGACTGCTTAAGCGGTTGTTCAAAACCTTCGACTATCGCGATGCCTACCAGTGGTTCGAGAGTCGTGGTGTGCGTTTGGTAACCCAGGACGACAACTGCGTGTTCCCCATGTCGCAGGATTCGCACACCATCATCAATCTGTTCCTTGCCGAGGCCCGTCTCAAGAATATCGAGATTCTCACCCAGCATAAAATCGAGAGTCTCGATGAACTCAATGATTACGATTATAAGGTGATCACAAGTGGTGGCGGCACAGCATCGATGACTGGTGTTCCCATTATCGATGGCGTCCCCTCTCTATTCACTTTCTCCATTGCCGATGAAGCACTACGCGCCCTGATGGGTACGGTGGTCGAAGATGCCATAGCATCTATCCCTGGCACCAAGTTCCGCAGTAGCGGTCCGTTGCTCATCACCCACTGGGGCATGAGCGGACCAGCTATACTCAAGCTCAGTAGCTATGCCGCGCGCGATCTGCACGAGCACAACTACCAGATGCCACTCTCCGTCAACTGGACATCGCTCAAAGAGCCCGATATCCAGCAGGAGTTGCGCTCTATCATAGCCCAGCATCCACAAAAGCAGATAGCCACTATCCGTCCCTTCGGATTGCCTTCACGCCTCTGGGATTACCTCGTGGCCAAGACCCTTGGCGAGCGTGCACAAAACCGTTGGCAGAATCTCAATCAGAAGGAGCTCAATCGTCTTACCAATGCCCTGTGCAACGACCAGTATCAGATAGCAGGTCGCTCAGCATTCAAGGACGAGTTTGTTACCTGTGGAGGCATCGACCTTGCAGCAGTAAATCCTAACACTCTTGAAAGCAAAAACCTCCCCAGCGTCTTTTTCGCTGGAGAGGTTCTCGATATCGATGGTGTCACAGGCGGATTCAATTTCCAGGCCGCATGGACCACCGCTTATACCGTAGCTTGCGCCATTAGTCAACAAGCTGGTTGTAGTCAGTCTCCTTCTGAGGGATAACCCAAGTCCATGCGTTGCCGTCCTCAGGATTGATGGTTACAGCAAACTCCGTCTTGAAGCTACCACCCTGAGCCCTTGTCTTACGTACGATGGGCTGATTCCAACGCTTATAGTCGAACCAGTCGTTACCCTCGCCCCACAGGTCGAATCGGCGATACAGTTTGATTTCGTCCATCAGCTCATCGCCAGTCTTCTCGCTCTTGGTGTAGGCATCGTCGTACTGTGCCACAGCCTCAAACAGCAAGTCCTTAGCCTCATCCTCCTTACCCAGGTGCATATCAGCCTCGGCCTCGGTATACAGCATCTCGGCATAGCGGATTAGTGGGAACGAACCACCACCGGGATAGAATGCAACCATAAACTTAAACTGCATATAGGCATACACCAGCGATGTCTCGTACAGACAGTCAGGATAGTCCATGCGTGCACGCTTGTACAGGCTCTTGGTGCTGCGACCAGCGGCATTACACTCGGCATACTCCTCGTCGGTAGGAACCAGATACAGGTAGCGGCGACGGTCGGTCTCTGGTATCTGATCGATGAGCTCCTTGCTGATGGCTACAGGATAGTTGCGGCAGTTGCCGGCACTAGAGTTACAGCCGATATAAGCAAAGAAGCTGTAGAAACTGATGGTCTGAATCTCCTCATCAAACACACCCCATATCCACTCGTCGTTCTCTGTGTGGAAACCACCGTTGATATACTCGTCAATCGTCATCTGTGCGTGACCCTTGCGAGCCAGAGCGGCATAGTTGGCAGCCGTCTGCCAGTCCTCGCGTGTCAGCGCAGCCTTGGCGTAGATAGCGTATGCCACATCCAGTCCTGGCTGATAGAATCTGTCGCGATCGCGACCACTCTTCTGATACAGACTGATAGCCTCGTCCAGGTCCTTGTATATCTGTGCGTAGGTCTCAGCCTGTGTGGCCAGTGCCTGGTCGCCCAGACTCTCGTCGGTACGCAGTATTATACCCTCGGTGTCGCCCTCGTGGTCGCACCAGCGATAGGTATAGAGCTGTGCCAGGCGGAAGAACGAATATGCACGGAATGTCAGTGCCTGAGCCTTCAGGAATGCCTTGTCGGCCTCAGTGCCCTCAGCCTGGTCTATGTTGCAGATCACAGCATTGGCATTGCTCACTAACTTATAATAGTAGAACCAAGGATATACAGTATATGTAACCGTGGGGCGCAGGTGGTATGTAGAATTCCACACACCAGCCCAACCGGTCTGATTGCACTTCTGGGCATCGTTACCTGTAAATGTGCCATACCAGTTCAGTATGGTACCCTCGCCGTTGAATCCCTGTGTGCCCATATACTGCGACGACATGGCCTTACACAGTCCATTGATGGCCATTTCGGCCTTCTCTGTGGTGCTCATCACAACAGCCTTGTCCATCTGAGCCTCTGGCTTGGTGTCTAGATAATCGCTCGAACATGAGCTAAGTCCCAATGCAGCGATGCTCAATATATATAAATACTTTTTCATAAAACTTCAATTTTTCAATTCTTCAATATTTCACTATTCGCTCTTAGAACTTAATATTCACTCCAGCCGAGAACACGCGTGGTGTTACCAGCGAAGCCGACTGAGTACCGTTGAACGACATCTGTGGACTCATACCCTTGCGAGCCGTCAGTGTGTACAAGTTCTCGCAGGTCAGTGTCAGCATCACGTTCTCCAGTCCAGCCTTGCGCACCAGGTCCTTAGGCAATCTGTACGACAGGTTTACGTTCTTCAGTATCAGATAGCTGGCGCTTGTCAGCCAACGTGATGAAGTGGTGTTCAGATCGGCCTCCATACCAGTTACGATAGTAGGCACGTCGCTCAGCATTGGCACACCATTGCGGTCGATGGCATCATAGTCGGTAGCCTGATCGCTGGTCCAGCCATTCAGCACGTCCTTGTGCAACGATGTTGGTGTGCCGGTCGATGACATCAGTGTCTGATAGTTGCTATCCATAATCTTGCCACCCAGCTGATAGGTGAACAGAGTAAACAGAGTGAAGTCCTTGTAGCTCACACTGAAGTTGAAGCTACCGAAGCACGAAGGTAGAGCCGAACCCTGGAACTCGCGCTTACCATAGGTTGTCATATATGTATAAGGTGTACCGTCGATTACCACTACGGCATTCAGCTCGCTACCCTTAATCTGCTTACCGGCGGTGTTACCATAGGTAGTACCGTCCATGGTGAAGTAGTATTCATCATCGTTAAACTTATACAGCGAGAAACCGTTCTTGGTGTTGATACCCTCCCATGTGTAGGTGTAGAACTGATAGCGGTCCATGCCCTCAACAATCTTCTTGGTACCGTCTATGATACCACCCTTGTTCTGCTCAGGCAGTTTCGTAATCTTGTTGCGCTCCATGGTGAAGCTGGCACCCACGTTCACCTTCCAGTCCTTGGTCTTCAGCACGTCCATATCAGCCGAAATCTCAATACCGTGGTTAGATATTGTACCCAGGTTCTTTGTGATTACGCTCTCGGCCACGGTAGTGCTTGTAGCACCGGCCGACAGTGGATTGTACACGTCGAAAATCAGGTCCTTGTTGCGCTTGTCAAAGTACTCGATGTTGAAGTTCAGCTTGTTAAACAGGCGTCCCTCGAGTGCTACGCCCCATGACTGTCCGGTCTCCCACTTCAGGTCCTCGTTGGGCAGCTGTGCGTTGTAGAATGCACCCTTGCGGTCGTTGATGGTAGGGTTATACAGGGCCATGTAGCCATACAGACCCGAACCCGAGTCGTTACCCACCTCACCATAGTCGGCGCGCAGTTTCAGGAAGTTCACCCAGTTGTACTCCTTCATCCACTTCTCGTTGCTGATCACCCAGCTGGCACCAGTACTCCAGAAGTTACCCCAGCGGGCACTCTTCGAGAAACGTGATGAACCGTCACGACGGAATGAGAATTCTATGTTGTATCGGCTGTCGTAGCCATAGCGTACGCGGCCCAGATATGACTCAGTATGATAAGTTTCGCTGTAGTCCTGCGATGTCACAGGCTCAGCAAAGTTTATCAGGTTGTTAAGTCCTGGCTCTATCTCGATGTTCTTAGTCACGTAGAGCTCGTTCACGGTATAGTCGTAGTTCTCGTGAGCCAGCAGGGCGTCGATCGAGTGTACACCATACTCATGGTTCCAGTGCAGCTGCTGCTGGAAAGCGTAGTTCTTGTATCGGTAGTCGCGACGACGTCCGCGACCATTGTTACCCTTACCGTCACCGATTACCGAGCTCTCGTAGATGCTCTCCTCGTTGTTGCGCAGGTTCAGGTTACCTTTCAGTGTGAATGTGAAGTTGTATGGCAGCATGATGTTCATGTAAGCTATACCGTTCACAGTGTTGCGTATAGTCTTGTCCTGGTTCAGCTCGTTCTCCCAGATCACGTGGCGGTCAGCATACTGGTTACGGGTAACTATTACCTGTCCGTTAGCGTCGGTATACGAACCGCTGTCGTACTGGCGATAGCCATACTTGTCCAGCAGATATTCACCAGTGTTCACATCGTGAGTGTGCACGGGGTAAACAGGCGAAATCTTGCGGCAGTAGTTAAATGGGTTGTTGTTGGTGTTACCAGTGCCATAGCTCGAGTCGAAGTTCTGATGAGTGGCATTGATATTAAGACCAGCCTTGAGCCAGGGGGTAGGATTGATATTGGTAGACAGGCGTGCCGACAGACGGTTGAATCCCGAAGTCTTCAGATAGCCCTGCTCGTCCAGATATCCCAGCGAAATCAGATAGTCGCTCTTCTCGCTGGCGCCGTTGGCGTTGAAGTTGTACTCCTGACGATAACCGCTACGTATGGTCTGGTCGTACCAGTCCAGATCCTCGCCGTAAGTACCCAGCATCTGTGCATCGCTCACCATCTTGCCGTTGGTATCAAACAGAGCGTTGTCGGCCTTGTTGAATATGTTCAGTTGCACGCGGTCCTCTATCAGATGCTCCGATGCGTATGCACCAGCCTCGGCAGCTGTAGCACCAGCAGTCATCTGATTGTTCTTCATGTTCAGCCACTGGGCCTCCATCCACTCGCGAGCTCCCAGACGGTCATACTCAGCTATACCGCGGCTGTATGTACCCTGCTTTATGTCCAGGTTCACGTTCAGTTTGCCCTGCTTTCCCTTCTTGGTTGTAATCAGTATTACACCGTTGCTGGCGCGGTTACCATACAGAGCAGCCGAAGCAGCATCCTTAAGTACCGACATGCTCTCGATGTCCTGAGGGTTCAGGTCGCTGATGTTGCCGCTATATGGCACACCATCGAGTATGTACAGTGGGTTAGTATTACCATTCACAGTTCCCACACCGCGGATGCGGATAGAGGGATCCTGACCAGGAGCACCTACGCTACTGTTTACACGTACACCTGTAACTGTTCCTTCCAGAGCCGAAGCAACCGAAGATGTAGGGCGCAACTCGATGGCCTCGCTCTTCACCTCCTGAATGGAACCGGTGAGCGAAGTCTTCTTCTGTGTACCATAAGCCACAACCACCACCTCATCGAGGGTGTGTACATCGCTACGCAACTGAATCTTTAGAGTTTTTGTGCTTACTGCCACCTCCAGTGGTTCCATTCCCACATAGGTGATACGTAGAGTCTTCATGCCCTCAGGAACGTCGAGGGTGAAGTTTCCATCATAATCGGTAATGGTACCAATGCCTGCATTTCCAACTACCTGGATTGTAGCTCCGATAATTGGCTCGTTATCCTCATAACTAACCACGGTACCAGTAACCTTTGTTTGTGCCAGCGATATTCCAACACTAAGGAATAGCCCAGCCAACATCATACTGAGTTTTTTCATTGAAAACTTAAAAAATTAATAATATATTAGTAATTACTTAAATACTTAAACAAACTAAATTCTTCTACTTTTCCCAAAATAAATTTACCATTCCTCACGAAATGGGCTGCAAAATTACTAAGATATTTTGAAACTACCAAAGAAAAATCAATAAATAATTAATTAATATGCTAAAAAAATAGCTAGCTCAAGAAAGAGCCAGCTATTCTGTTACTATTTTTCACCTGAAGGATTACTCCTCGGCAGATGCGGTTGTGTTATTCTTGAAGGCGCCGTTGTACTGAGTCTCACGCTCTGGTATCACCCATGTCCACTGGTTGCCGTCGTTAGGACCAATAGTGGTTACATAAGCCTTCAGGAAGCTACCACCGTCTTCCCAAGTCTTGCGCACGATGGTGTCGCCCCAGCGCTTGTTGTCGAACCAGTCGTAACCCTCGCCCCAAAGGTCGAAGCGGCGATAGAGTTTGATTTCAGCCAGCAGGTCGTCGCCGGTCTTGGTGCTCTTCTGCAGCTCTGGGTCGCGCTCCTTGTTGGCATCGAAGAGCAGCTGCTGAGCCTCGGCATACTTGCCCAGATGGCAATCGGCCTCAGCCTCGATATAATACATCTCGGCCGCACGGAACAATGGGAACGAGCCACCATTAGCATACTGGCACATCAACTTAAACTGCATATATGCATACACCAATGACTTCGCTGCCATACGATCGCCATACTCGTTACGGGCACGAGTATAGAGTTGTGCATTGACCGTCTTGCCATCCTTCTTAACTGTAGAAGCGCGTCCGGCAGCATTACACTCGGCCAGTTCCTCATCACTTGGCACCAGATACAGCCAACGACGAATGTCGCTTTCAGGAATCTGGTCAATGAGCTGCTTACTGATAGCGTTTGGATAGTTACGATAGGCATTAGTATCAGCATTTGATCCCTGATATGCAAAGAATGCATAGAAATAGATTGTCTGCTCAGCACCCTCGTAAACGCCCCAAATCCACTCATCGTTACAGGTATTGAATCCACTCTTATACTCTTTGTTACTCATAAGCGTATAGTTAGCCTTAGCCAACGCAGCATACTTAGCTGCATTCTGCCAGTCCTGACGGGTGGCTGCTACGCGTGCATATATTGCATAAGCTACATCCAAATTGGGCTTATAAAACTCTGGAACATCTACCAACTTGTTATAACCACGATCTTTGCCACTCTTCTGATACAAAGCCACAGCCTCATCAAGGTCTGCATAAATCTGCTTATATGTATCAGCAAGTGTTGCAAGTCCCTGATCTCCGGTGCTTTGGTCTACACGCAGGACAATACCATCAGTGTTGCCCTCTTCGTCACTCCAACGGTGGCAGTAAATCTGCGACAACATGAAGAAGGCGTAAGCACGGAATGTAAGAGCCTGAGCCTTTACAAAAGCTTTATCTTCCTCGGTACCGCTTGCATTGTCTATGTTGCAGATAATGCTGTTAGCGTTACTGATTTGCTTATAGTAATAATACCATGCAAAGTAATCGTAGATAGACGACTTCATCAAGTGGTATGTTTGATTGAAAATATCTACATATCCAGCATAATTACACTTCTGAAAGTCTGCTCCAGGATAGTTGCCGTACCATGTTTTGATACTACCTTCGCCATTCCATCCCTGACTACCGCAATACTGGGTGCTCATGGCCTTGCACATGCCATTGATTACCAGCTCAGCATTTTCGGCACTCTCTATCATCACCGATGTATCTTCTGCATTCTGTGGAGTAGTATCAAGATAATCGCTGCTGCAAGAGGTAAGTCCCAGTGCAGCAACACTCAATATATATAAATACTTTTTCATAAACTTCAATTTTTCAATTTTTCAATCCTTCACTATTAGAATCTCACGTTCAGTCCTACAGAAAATACTCGTGGTGTTACCAGATAGTTGTACTGTGCACCATTGTACGACATCTGTGGAACCATACCCTGACGAGCTGTCTTAGTAAACAGGTTCTCGCAAGCCAGTGTCAATGTTACGCCCTCAAGGTCAGCCTTGCGCACCCACTCCTTAGGCAGCTGGTAGCTCAGGTTGATGTTCTTCAGGATGAGATAGCTGGCGCTGGTGAGCCAACGTGAAGATGTTGAATTTAGAGATGCTGTAACATCGCTATTAATCTTTGGCGAGCTACATACCATTGGTGTACCATTACGGTCGATAGTATTCTCTGTAGTTCTCTGGTCATACGTCCAAGAATTCAATACATCAGCGTGCAGATTTGAAGGTGAAGTACCTACCGACATCAAGTCTGAATAGTTATAGTCGAGCACCTTTCCACCCAGCGAATAGGTGAAGAGAGTTGACAGTGACAGATTCTTCCAACTTACGTTGATATTGAAACTTCCGTATGCCTTAGGAATAGCAGAGCCGTGGAACTCCTTCTTTGCATAAGATGTTGAGTAGGTATAAGGAATACCATTGATAACAACTACACCATCGAGTTTATTACCAGTCAGCTCAGAGCCGTTTGTGGCGTCACCATATACGTTGCCGTCGGCATCCTTGAAGAAGTACTCCTCGTCATTGAACTTATAGAGAGACATACCATTGGCAGTATTTACGCCTTCCCAAGTGTAGAGCCACCACTGGTAGCGATCCTTACCCTCAACAATCTTCTTTGTACCATCGAGGATACCATCTTTATTCTCTTCGGGAAGCTTGACAACTTCATTCTTCAGCAGGGTGATGTTTGCACCGATGTTTACTTTCCAATCCTTATTCTTGAATACGTCCATATCGGCTGAGATCTCAAGACCCTTATTGGCGATAGTTCCGATATTCTGTGTTACCACTGCCGAAGCAGAACTTGTGGTTGTACCTCCTGCCGACAGAGGCAGATTGACGTCGAACAGCAGGTCCTTGTTGCGTTTATCGAAGTACTCGATGCTGAAGTTCAGCTTCTTGAACAGGCGAGCATCGATGGCAATACCCCATGACTGACCTGTTTCCCACTTCAAATCATAATTAGCAAGTTGAGAAATCCAATATGCGCCCTCCTTAGCCTCCTTGGTAGAAGAAAAGAGAGACATCCAACCATACAGACCAGAACCAGCATCGTTACCTACCTCACCATAGTCTGCACGCAACTTCAGGTAATCAACCCAGTCGTACTGCTTCATAAACTTCTCATTAGAGATAACCCAGTTGGCACCTACGCTCCAGAAGTTACCCCAGCGGGCTGACTTATGGAAACGTGAACTACCATCGCGACGGAAGCTTGCCTCAAAGTTATAGCGGTTGTCGTAGCCGTAGCGTGCACGGGCCAGATATGACTCTGTGCGGTAGTTGTTTTCGTAGTCGTACCAGTCGGTGATATCCGTGTAGTTACGCAGTGTACTCTTGCCCTCAAAAACCTCATTGGTCTTTCTACCATACATATAATTATAATTATTGTAATAGTTCTCATGACCAATCAGGGCGTCGATAGAGTGTATACCATACTCGTGGTTCCAGTGCAGCTGCTGCTGGAAGGTGTAGTTCTTGTACTGATATTCATCACGTCCTGCACGTCCATTGTTACTCTGTCCATCACCAATCTGAGAACTATCGAATGAACGATTAACAGACGAACGTAGATTTATGTTACCTTTCAGTATAAAAGTGAAGTTGTAAGGAAGATAAATGTCAGCATATACAATACCATTCAAAGTGTTACGTGTAGTTTTGTCGATATTTGCTTGATTCTCCCAGATCACATGGCGGTTGGCCAGTTGGTTACGCGTCACGATAGTCTGACCGTTCTCATCTAAATACGAACCTCCATCCCACTGCAAGTTTCCATTGGCATCATACAAATAGTTTCCAGTATTAATATCGTGCAGGTGTACTGGATAGATTGGAGAAATGTAGCGACTGAAATAGAATGGATTGGCAATTGATGTATCGCCATCTGAATACGACTGTTTTTTGTTCTGGTGTGTACCAGCCACGTTCAGTCCCATCTTCACCCACTTCTTAGGCTGTACGTTCAAGGCAACGCGGGCTGAGAGGCGGTCGAAACCGGAGCTCTTCATATAGCCGTTCTCATCAAGATAACCCAGAGACAGCAGATAGTCAGCCTTATCGCTAGCGCCATTTGCGCTAATGTTGTATTCTTGGCGATAGCCCGAACGCAATGTCTGGTCGAACCAATCGAGATCTTCGCCATAAGTACCTTTTATAGCAGCATCGCTTACCACATGACCATTAGCATCAAACAGAGCCTCATTATCCTTATTGAATATATTGAGGTACAGACGGTTGTCAAACAAATCCTTAGCAGCACTTAACTTGGCCTCATCATCGGTTGCACCTGCCATACGATTGATGTTGCGCTGATTCTGCCATTCCATCTCCATAAATTGGCGAGCATTAAGAGTATTATACTCCTTAATACCACGGCTGTAGGTACCCTGCTTAATGTCGAGCGTTAGGTTCAGCTTGCCCTGCTTACCCTTCTTGGTAGTAATCAGGATGACACCGTTTGAGGCGCGGTTACCATACAGAGCGGCCGAAGCAGCATCCTTCAGTACCGACATACTCTCGATATCGGCAGGGTTCAGGTCGCTGATGTTGCCACCGAATGGTACACCGTCTAATATATAAAGAGGATTAGAGTCACCATTTACTGTTCCTATACCACGAATACGTATTGAAGGGTCATTACCAGGCTGTCCGTAAGTGCTGTTCACCTGCACACCAGTAACGGTTCCTTCCAGAGCCGATGCTACTGATGATGTAGGGCGCAACTCGATGGCCTCACTCTTCACCTCCTGGATAGAACCGGTAAGCGAAGTCTTCTTCTGTGTACCGTAGGCCACTACTACTACCTCGTCGAGGGTGTTCACATCGCTGCGGAGCTGGATGCGAAGGGGTTTTGAACTAACGGCAACGTCGAGTGGTTCCATACCAATATAGGTAATGCGGAGAGTCTTGCGACCCTCGGGAACTGTAAGAGTGAATTTACCGTCGTAATCTGTGATGGTACCAACGTTTTGTTCGCCTACTACCTGGATGGTAGCACCGATGATGGGCTCGTTATCCTCGTAGGTTAAAACTGTACCAGTCACCTTGGTTTGTGCCAATGCTAGTCCAACGAATAGGAACAGGCTGGCTAAGGTCAAACTGATTCTTTTCATGTAATTTTAATGTAATTAATTTAATAAACCTATTTTTTAAATAATTATTTAGTCTCGTCTTTCCTCCAATCAGGCCACAAAATTAAAAATATTTTTTGGTTTAAAAAAATAAAATTATCAAAAAGTGGTATTATAATGATTATTTTATGCGCTTTGTTGACATTACGCTTGCACGTATCAGATATTTTTGTATCTTTGCACTCACAATTTGATAGAGTATTTATTATTCAAAACCCAAATAATCATGGAACAACAGAAACGTTACGGTCATTTTGATGACAACAATCGCGAGTATGTTATTACAGACCCGCAGACACCTTGGCCCTGGATTAACTATCTGGGCAATGAGGATTTCTTCTCACTCATCTCTAATACCGCTGGCGGATACAGCTTCTACAAGGATGCCAAGTTCCGTCGTATCACCCGCTATCGCTACAACAATGTACCAATGGACAATGGCGGCAGATACTTTTATATCAAGGATGGTGACACAGTGTGGAACCCGGGATGGAAACCTTGCAAGACTCCGCTTGACTTCTACGAGTGCCGTCACGGTATGAGCTACACCCGCGTCACTGGTCGCAAGAATGGTGTAGAGGCCAGCGTACTGTTCTTTGTTCCACTGAAGAAATGGGCTGAGGTACAGAAGCTTACACTGAAGAACGAATCGAACGAGGTAAAGAACTTAAAACTGTTCTCATTCGAGGAGTGGTGCCTGTGGAATGCAGCTACCGATATGGAGAATTTCCAGCGAAATTTCTCTACTGGCGAGGTGGAGATCGAGGGTAGCACTATCTATCACAAGACCGAGTATCGTGAGCGTCGCAATCACTACGCATTCTATCACGTAAACACCGAGATCCAGGGATTTGATACCGACCGCGAGACATTTGTTGGTCTGTACAACGAGTTTGCCGATCCACAGGTAGTGATGGAGGGCCGTCCACGCAATAGTCATGCTCACGGATGGAGCCCTATCGCTTCACACTATATCGAGGTAACACTTAAGCCAGGCGAGTCGAAGGACTTCGTATTCCTGCTGGGATATATCGAAAACGAGCAGGACAAGAAATTCTCTGCACCTCAGGTTATCAACAAGGACAAGGCTCACGCACTGATTGCCGAGCTCGACACTACCGCTAAGGTTGACAAGGCTTTTGCCGAGTTGTGCGAGTACTGGGATGCTCTGCTTAATATATATAAGGTACGCACGGGCAACGACAAGCTCGACCGCATGGTTAACATCTGGAACCAGTACCAGTGTATGGTTACATTCAACTTCTCTCGTTCAGCATCGTTCTTCGAGAGTGGTGTAGGTCGTGGTATGGGATTCCGCGACTCCAACCAGGACCTGGTAGGTTTCGTTCATCAGATTCCACCTCGTGCCCGTCAGCGCATCATCGATATCGCATCTACACAGTTCCCCGATGGCGGATGCTATCACCAGTATCAGCCACTCACCAAGCGTGGTAACAATGATATCGGTGGCGGATTCAACGACGACCCATGCTGGCTCATCTTCGGTACCGTGGCTTACATCAAGGAGACAGGCGACTTCTCAATTCTCGACGAGATGGTGCCATTCGACAATCAGCCTGGATCTGAGGTTACTCTGTTTGAGCACCTTAAGATCTCGATGGACCACGTCATCAAGAACCTTGGTCCTCACATGCTGCCACTCATTGGTCGTGCCGACTGGAACGACTGTCTTAACCTGAACTGCTTCTCTTGGGATCCAAACGAGAGTTTCCAGACCACCGAGAACGTTAGCGAGGGTACCAAGGCCGAGAGTCTGATGATTGCCGGACTATTTGTAGTTACTGGTAAGGACTACGTTGCCCTTTGTAACAAAATTGAAGAATTGAAAAATGGAAAAATTGAAAACTTCAATTCTTCAACTCTTAAATCTTTCAATTTTTCGGCTGAAGCCGAAAGAATGCAGAAGGCTGTCGACGCTATGATCGAGGCTGTGAAGAAGCACGGCTGGGACGGCGAGTGGTATCTGCGCGCATACGACTTCTATGGCAACAAGATAGGTAGCAACGAGTGCGAGGAGGCCAAGATATTCATCGAGAGTCAGGGCTGGTGCACCATGGCCGAAATCGGTGCCGAGGACGGTATGGTTGCCAAGTCGCTCGATTCTTGTAAGAAGTACCTGGAGTGCGAGCACGGTATGGTGCTCAACAATCCAGCATTCACCAAGTACATCTACGAGTATGGTGAGATCTCCAGCTATCCCGAGGGCTACAAGGAGAATGCCGGTATCTTCTGCCACAACAATCCTTGGGTCATCATCGGCGAGTGTATCGCAGGTCGCGGTAACGATGCCTGGAGCCACTACGCTAAGATCCTTCCTAGCTACGTAGAGGAGAAATATCAGACACTGCACAAGGTTGAGCCATACGTAAACTGTCAGATGGTAGCCGGTAAGGACGCCTTCAAGCCAGGCGAGGGTAAGAACTCATGGCTTACAGGTACTGCAGCATGGATGTGGTACACCGTATCAGAGTTTATCCTGGGTATCAAGCCCGACTATGATGGTATCCGCATCGATCCATGTCTGCCTGAGACAGCTGGCGACTACACCGTGAACCGTAAGTTCCGCGATGCTGAGTACGAGATCACCATCCATCCTAACGGACAGCAGAAGGGCGTTAAGAGCGTAACCCTCGATGGTCAGAAGATTGATGGCACAGTAATCCCCTACTCTGCAGGTAAGCACACTGTAGAAGTGGTAATGTAATAAACGATAAATCCCCGGCCCTGATGCAGAGCCGGGGATTATTGTATGCGTGCGTATAGCACAAAAAGAAATCCCCACTCAAACGAGCGGGGATCTATTATTACTGATAAGAGGTTATCTTATTTCAGCTCAGCGAGGTACTTGATAGTACGAACCATCTGAGAAGTGTAAGAGTTCTCGTTGTCGTACCAAGAAACAACCTGTACGAGTGAGTTACCGTCCTCCATCTTGCTTACCATAGTCTGGTTAGCGTCGAAGAGTGAACCGAACTTCATACCGATGATGTCGCTAGAAACGAGCTTCTCCTCAGTGTAACCGAATGACTCGTTCTGAGCAGCCTTCATAGCAGCGTTGATGCTCTCAACAGTTACATCACCCTTAACAACAGCGTGCAGGATAGTTGTAGAACCAGTTGGAGTTGGAACGCGCTGAGCAGCACCGATCAGCTTACCGTTGAGCTCAGGAATAACGAGACCGATAGCCTTAGCAGCACCAGTTGAGTTAGGAACGATGTTCTGAGCACCAGCACGAGCGCGCTGAACATCACCCTTGCGCTGAGGACCGTCGAGGATCATCTGGTCACCTGTGTAAGCGTGAACAGTTGTCATGATACCGCTCTGGATTGGAGCAAGGTCGTTAAGAGCCTTGGTCATAGGAGCCAGACAGTTTGTTGTACAAGAAGCAGCGCTGATAACAGTGTCAGCAGGAGTCAGAGTCTTGTGGTTTACATTGTAAACGATAGTAGGCAGATCGTTACCAGCAGGAGCAGAGATAACAACCTTCTTAGCAC
>JAEEGJ010006140.1_pt1 | contig 36489 bp, 19 predicted proteins | sample 8958761 | NCBI WGS metagenome assembly JAEEGJ01 (sample SAMN16246546, study PRJNA631951) | gut metagenome | biome: gut microbiome; feature: rumen; material: RS-attached | host: Bos | place: Iran: Karaj | collected 2018-10
ACACTAATGACCGATTTGGGTTTAACTCCCTTTATTTTTCAATTATCGTTACACTTTTATATCGTTACTAATAAGAAAATCTTGTACCTCTATATAACAATCAGGGCAGTAACTTCGATGAAGATACCGCCCGATGTTCCAAGTATATCGCTGTAGGAGAGTACTAGCGTCTCTTCTCTTTAATACGGGCTTTCTTACCGGTAAGATTACGCAGGTAGAAAATTCTAGCTCTGCGGACGGCGCCATGCTTATTGACGTCGATCTGCTCGATAAACGGGCTGCGAATGGGGAATATACGTTCCACACCCACACCATTGGTAATCTTGCGGACAGTAAAGGTCTCAGTCGAACCGCTTCCTCTGCGTTGGAGGACAACGCCTTGGAAGTTCTGGATACGTTCTTTATTTCCTTCTCTAATTTTGTAATGGACAGTGATGGTATCGCCAGCCTTGAATTCGGGGAGGTCTTTACGCTCGACCAAATCCTCTACAAATTGCATTAGTTCGTTTTTTCCCATGACATTGAAGTTTTAAAGGTTAATCACTCAGTTTCTTTTGGCTTATTTCTTAACCATCTTGACAACAGCGGTGAAAGCCTCAGGGTTGTTCATCGCCAAGTCGGCGAGAACCTTACGGTTCAGCTCGATGTTGTTCTTGTGCAATTCGCCCATAAATACAGAATAGGAGATACCGTTGATGCGGCAACCGGCATTGATACGGTTGATCCACAGGGCGCGGAACTCTCTTTTCTTATTTCTTCTGTCGCGGTATGCGTAGGTCTGACCTTTTTCCCACTTATTCTTGGCAACGGTCCATACGTTTTTACCTCTACCCCAGTAACCTTTTGTGCGGTTGAGGATTTTCTTTCTGCGAGCTCTGGAAGCTACGGCATTTACTGATCTTGGCATGTTTGTTTAATTTGTTTTCATTTAAGCGGAGACTGCTGAGTAAATTCAGTGATCTCTCTTTGGTGCTCTAAATAATGGTTAATAACTCCGATTGTTTTTGTTCTAAGACTCGCGTCTTAGGCAAGAAGCATACGTTTCACTCGCTTTTCGTCATCGCGGCTCACCAGGGCGGTGTGGTCGAGATTACGTTTCTGCGTAGTCTCTTTCTTAGTCAGAATGTGACTGTGATAAGCATGCTTTCTCTTGATCTTGCCAGTGCCGGTAAAAGCAAAACGCTTTCTGGCAGCGGCCTTTGTTTTCATTTTAGGCATTACTTTACTGTTTTTTTAAGTTAGACTATATTTACGATAAACTTGGTTTTCTACTTCTTAGGGGCTATAATCATCAGCATTCTTTTGCCTTCCAAACGGGGCATTGCCTCGGGCTTCCCATATTCCATCAGTGCCTCGGCAAATTTCAGCAACTGCGCCTCGCCCTGCTCCTTGTACACAATCGAACGTCCACGGAAAAACACATCCACCTTCACTTTGTTGCCCTCTTTGAGGAAACGCTTCGCATGGTTCAATTTGAACTCGAAATCATGGTCGTCGGTCTGCGGACTCAGGCGGATCTCCTTAATCACCACCTTAGTCGAATTTGCCTTGCGCTCCTTTTCTTTCTTCTTCTGCTCATAGAGGTACTTTTGGTACTCAATAATCTTGCACACCGGAGGGTTGGCTGTTGGCGATATCATCACCAGATCAAGACCATCATTGTATGCCTGCGCCAAAGCCTCTTTCGTACTCATAATGGTGGGCTCTATTCCATCACCTACCACACGTACCATCGGCACGTCGATGCGTTCATTTATCAAATGTTCTGGCTCTCTTTTTTGAGGGCCGCGGGTGCGTCCTTTATTGCTATTGTTGGGGGCGCCAGGGTTAAATGGTGCTGCTATAGCTTGGTTCTCCTATATTTGTTAATATATAATATTTAATTGTTTACTAGATAATTACAATGTCCGAAAAACCTCTAAATGCAGTTTTTTCGGAATTGCAAAAATACACATTTTTATTGATATGCAAAAAAAAAGTTAGTATTTGCATCACCGAAAGCCTCACTTCATTCCCCGCATCTCTGCTACCCCCCTAAGGCTATCCTTTGATCTGTATGCAGAATCCTTCGTCAATCAGGGGCTGAACCAAGGCCGTCATCTCCTCGACGGTGAACTTCTCCAATCCCTGTGCCGGCGTGGGACGGTCAATTGTGTAGACCATGATTTCACGAGGATGCAACTGCCTAACTATCTCCTTCCACCCCTCCAACACCTCGGGACGAGAAGAATCAAAGTCGTACTCCTTACTTCTCAACATGCAGGTCTGAAGTATGAAATTGCCTTTGAACTGCTTCAGCGACTCCACCACCCGTGCCACGTCGTAGCCCGGGGCGGGGTGGTTTATCTTGGCTACGAGCTCATTGGTCGGAGCGTCTATTTTCATGATGGGGTTGTCGACCTTCTGCAATGCATGGAACACCTCGGGCAGATGCACCCTGGTGGCATTCGACAGCACCGAGACTTTCGACCCTGCTGCCAGCTCGTCGCGCAATGCCAGCGTGTCGTCGATTATCTGGGGAAACTCTGGATTCAGCGTCGGCTCCCCGTCGCCCGAGAAGGTTATCGAGTCCACCTTCACCCCCTGCCTCAACAAATGCTGCAGCATATTCTCCAAATCGGCACGCACCTTGGCGGCCGTGGGCAGCACGGTGTCGTCGCGGCCATCTTTGTTCCAGCCGCACTCACAATAGATGCAGTCAAAGTTGCATATTTTCCCTTTTTCCGGCAGCAGATTAATGCCTAGGGAAGTCCCCAGCCTGCGGCTGAAAATAGGGCCGAAAACTGTTTCTTCGCGTAACATAGTAGGTTTATTATTGAACGGCAGCATCAAAGCACGCTGTCTCCATTCTCTATTGTCATTGAATCGTTATGGCGACGTCCCCATGGGGTCAGTTCGCTCAGGCTGTCTATCTTTTGAAGATTGTGTATCTTCTTTATCATCTCGGTCTTATTGTTGGGCTGTTCTTGCTCCCTTACACGCACTTCGGGGTTGACCTGATATTGTATCATCGAAACCAACATATAGACAGCAAAGGCAAACATGACAAAAGCACATACCTTATTGCTAATATTCAGCATTGTGGCAGTAATATACTGTTGAAGCAGTGAGGCCAACTTACACTTCAGCAAGTCCATCCCCAACGTGGTGCCAAGCAAACCGGCAAAAAAGATGAGCCTATCCATGGCTGACATGTCCAATTCTCCGGTCAAGGCAATCACCGACACCCAATATATCCAAATAAAAGGATTGACAAAGTTGATAATAAAGCCTTGGAAGAATATCGTACGCCTACGGGGCACACCATCTTTGCTTTTGAACTTGATGCGCGACCCTTTACAGTCCTCGAGGGTTGCCACCTCTCTCCTGAAATAATGAATGCCCATAAAAACCAATACCACGCACGCGATAGATGCCACCCACACGTTGTGCATTACCTCAAAAAGGTTCACATTCTGAAGCAGAGTAAGCATCAATCCCACACACAGCACATCGCCTGCACTTACGCCAAAGGCAAATGGGTACGACCGCCTATAGCCGTACTCAATACTGGTCCGCAACTGCGAGAAGAACGCAGGTCCGAAGCTGAAAAACAGCGACAATGCAAGACCACAAGCGATGCCTAATAATAGCTCTGTCATAGTTCAAAAAGTTTGCAAAGATAGCAATAATAACCGACATATTGAAAAAAAATTGCAATAATAGGATATTTTTTTGTATTTTTGCAAATTGATTCAGAATAACTCAATGACAATCTATATGAAGAAAACTATCATCCTTTTTGCCTCTCTATTTGCCATTGTCATGGCTGGCTGCTCAAGAATGACCCCCGACCAAGTGGTTGACAAATTCTACAAGGCCACACAAAACAAAGACTTCGCCAAAGCGCTCACCTACACCAACGTGGAGGAGCCTGAGAGAACCCAACTCGTCACCCTCTTGGAGAACATGGACATGATTATCTACGAATATGAAATCCTGGGCACCAACATTGACGAGGGCGACTCCACCGCCACCGTCTACCTCCGTTTGGTCACTGCCAACAATATAGTGCCCGACAGCAACGAGAACGAACTCAACGTCCCCTGCGTCAAGGTGGGCAGAGATTGGAAAGTAACCTTCTTCTAATTCCTTCCCCACATGGACACTTCCACACAGCAGATGCTCTCGCTTCTGCGCAGTTCGCTTAATGGCACCACCCCCGACTCTCTCCCTCAGTCGACCGAAGACTGGGAGAAGTTATTCCGCCTTGCCCGCAAGCATGGGGTCGTCACGATGATAAACGATGCCATTGAGCATCTCCCCGACGAGCAGCAACCCCAAGGTGACATAGCCCTGAGCTGGTCCCTCTCAGCCGACCGCACCCGCTATCACTACAACCACCAGGCCGAAGTGCTCCAGTCTATCCGACAGAAAGCCGATGCCCAGGGACTCCGATTGGGCCTCATCAAGGGCATGAGCCTCTCCCGTTACTATCCTATCCCCAGTTCTCGCGCTTGTGGCGACATCGACATATTCTTCCTCCCCCTCTCCAAACAGAACTATCGGCAGGGCAACATCCTTCTCGGCTGTCCCGATGCCGAACTGGACGGAAAGCATGCCGAAGTGTCAGTCGATGGCGTGCCGGTCGAAAACCACTACCGCTTTCTCGACCTCAACTACCTCAGCCAATACCGCGCCGAGCGCTATATCCACTCTTCGCTTAAAGACGTCTCGCCCGAAGGCTACCTCAGTCCTATGGGCAACATGGCGTACCTCCTCATGCACACCGTCAGCCACCTTACAGCCAAATACAAGCTACCCCTACGCAACATTATTGACTGGGGCATGTTCCTCAAGGCCAACAGCCAGGCTCTCTCGCCTGCCGACTGCCACCGCGTCATGCGACGCATCGGCATGCTGCCCGCATTCGACATCCTCACCCTATTGGCAGGTGAGTTTATCGGTGCCGACCTGAGCCAATACATCTCTGCAACCGTCCGACAAGAAGATGTCGACCGTATGCGCGAGCTGATTCTCGACAAGAAGTATTTCGAGCCCGTCCCTTCAGGGCTCAACCCTGTCCAGCGCTTCCGCCTCCGTTGGAAACGCAATCAGGAACGCCGCTGGCTCTACCGCTACCTCCCTTCCTCCGCTGCCGAGCGCGTCATATTCACTATCAAACATATATTTATCAAAGGATAGGGTCCTCACCCTATTCTCGGGGCAATCCATTTGCCCCATCTGCCGTCAGGACAACGTTACCATTGTCCTGACCTCGTTATTATCAAATGTGTGAATGAACCTCCTTCTGTACGCCCTTCTCTCCTTGTGACTCATTGCGAAATTCCTCACGCGCTGCCCACTCTTCCTCACTCACCTCCATAGCCTTTTTCACCATCTCCTTCTCCGAGAGCGGATGGCTCCTATGGCGGTTGTGCTGCTCAAAACGCCTTATCGACAAGGGGTACTTCTGACGCAAAGCCATATATTCAGGGTATTTCTCAAAACCATGTTTCATCCGGGTGTGCCTACGCTCATGCCTCCACCTCTTCCACATCGTCGAATAGTCTGACTTGAATGAAATAAAGAATATAGTCATTATCGCCCAGATGATGCCCGAAGCGGCTATCAAAATGCGGATAAACAGCGTCTGAGCCATAAACAGCACTATCACAAGGGGAATAAGCCCCACGACACCGATAATGATAAACAACAATGTCAGGAGTGCTATCCTTACAGGTGTCCTTTTGAAAAAGGGAAGTTGGCCCATAACACTAATCTATTTTTCTTCCGAACACCGTGTACCCAACACCAAACATCACCGTGTTGCCGTACCCAACCGAGTACGAGCCAATGAAATACCACGGACCCGTATGCTTATAGGCGGCTCGCAGCAGGAAGCCGTTGCTCTGGAAGCGGTCAGTGCCACGATAACCCATTCCCAACATGATGGCACTGTTGTTGGGGAAGGTGAAGGCCACCTCTGGGGTGAAGCCGAAGCCCACGCCGTTGGAGACGTTCAATTCCACATAGCCACCCACAGAGATAAGGTTGGTGATCGGGAAGGTCATGTCCAAGCCAGCACCCAGGATAACCCCGCCGTCGCGCCTGGTATAAAGATGGGTAGCATTGTCATACTCCTGCGGGTATTTCAGCCAACCCAGATTGCCGCTCACACCCATGAAGAACTTGCGTGCCACGTCGCCACACTCTATCGTCCACCGCACACGTCCGTCGTAGCCGCGGGGTATATAGCAATATATGCTCTGCCACTTATTGATGAGGTTCGTACCTATCTCCTCAAAAGCCGCCTGCAGTTTGTCGAAGTTGGTCAGCGAATAGAACTTATTCTCGTTTGCGTTGTGCGACAAGGCACTAAGCACACGCTCAAAGTCCGTATTGTTGCGGTCCACATCGTTGCCACGTATTGCCAGCACGTAGCTCTCAATCGGGGCTCCGCCTATCTTCTCTTTCAGTATGCGCTGGTTCACATGCTGGAAATAGCGATGTTCCGTTCCCTCGGCTGCCTTACCAATCTTGGGGTCGAACGAGTCATTGTCGTAACCATCGGTAAAGGCAATCACAAAGTTGCCGTCATACTTCTTGTCCTTGTCTATTCTCAACTTACTTACATAGTGTTTGATATTGTCCAATCCGTGATTGATGGCATAGTAGAAAGCAGTGCGGTTGTTCAGTTGCAGTGTGTCAATGAATTGGAACATATCCTTGCGGCTTTCCTTGGTCAGGGGGCGGATGTCGAAGGTGCGCGTATTCTTCATCGAGTTGAAGCCCACAATGCCCAGATGCACGTTGCCATCGCTCGACTTGTCCACTATCACGTCAATAAACTGCTTGGCAGCCTTCTTCAGTTTCACAAAGTCGGCATCGCCTATCGAGGAGCTGCAGTCAAGCACCAACATGATGCTCATCACCTTCTGCTGGGTGTAGGCAGCCTCGGCGTTCTCCACCTCGCTGTCTATCTGCCAGCGGCCGCTGTTGTTCTGCCAGCGATAGAACTTCAGCCCGCAGTTGAATTCCTGGGGATGGGTCGTGGCGGCATGGTCAAATACCAGCTGCACACCCTTGTCGGTATCATGCCCATAGATGGTGTCCTTGTCGGTAAACGTAATACCTTGGCTGCGGATATTATATAATTTCCACGGCTGACCCGTCTTGGTTGGCGTGGCAAGTTGCCCTTCGATATAGAACTTAGCCTTGTCGGCCTGGGCAAAGAGAGTGAGCGAAAGCAGCAGAGCCGCTGCAAGTAATGAAAGACGTTTCTTCATTGTGTAGTTATTATTTTAATCTATATTAACGACGCTTTTCTCTATTTATTGCACAGAATATACAAAACTTTCTGCCTTTCGGGAGCGACACAATAAAACTCGAGGTGGCGCGTTAATAAACCCAAATCGTTCATTAGGGTTTATGGCAGATTAACATTTGTTTCGAGCAGATTGGTCACATCGCTGGCGAAGCCGTAACGGGCTACGGCGAGACAGCGATGTGGACAAGATGCCGAAAGAAATGCTGATATGACATAAACAGACATAAAAACGAGAAATTGATTAGAAAGGCGACCTAATGACCGATTTGGGTTATAATATACGACCAATGATATTTGAGCATGGAAGATAGCGTACATAAGGAAGAGTTGCTTACGCCCGAGATTGTTGAAGCCATGGGCATCAGCCAGCCGGCCTTTGAGGAGGTGCAGTGCATCATTGGCCGTATGCCCACCGTGGAGGAATTGAGCACGCTCCTAGCCATGTGGGAGGCAAACGGTCGCCAGCAGAGCCTCTACGGTTGGCTCAAAGGGCAGCACCACCTGGTGGAGAAACAGGAATACCTCTACACCGGTACCGACACACAACACAAGAGCATCCGCGAACCCCGCGTGAAAGACTGCATCGCACTTGCCCACCAAGTGCTGGCAGGGCTCTCCACTCCTCCCCCACCCTTGGGCAAAGCCGCCCACATTTCGCGCAGCGAGAACCTCTACATGGTCGGCAACGTCAGCACCGATTTCCTCGATTCTGAATACGCCCGCCAATGCCTGCACATAGTGGCCGAACCCATCAAACTGTCCACAGCCGATGAGGAAATCGACTATCTCGAGCTCATCCTCGGCAGCCTGCTCAACGCCGGCATCATCACCTCCGCCCGCTCGGTGGGACAGGGCGGCCTGTTCGCCTCGCTGGTCGAGTGCTGCCGACCCCCCAGTCCTCAGCCCCCTGTGGGCTTCGACATACTCACCTGCCGCGAGATTCGCCTCGACGCCTTCCTCTTCGGCGAAGAACCCGGCCGCTACGTCGTCTCCCTGCCCGAAAGCCAAGACGACCTCTTCCTCCTCAAGATGGGCGAAGCACGCCTCAACTGCTGCTTCTTAGGCCATGCCACCAAAGGGCGACTGCTGGTCGACGATATGGACTACGGAAGCATTGAATCCTACCTGACTATGGGTGAACCTCAACCCCTTACGCATCTATAGACTATCGGTTTTCGCTTACTTAAGCGAATAAGATTCAAATATGATTCAATGAAGTAGCGACCATGGGATATAGGCACCGTTGCGACAACACGCCTCCACAAGAAATTGACCCTGCAGATGGTGAGGAGTTTTTTTTGACACGAAAGGCAACAATTGATTATTTATTCGTACATTTGCAAAAAAATACAACGATGGATTTTCTCGACAGACCTACCATGATTACGATGCTCGAAGAGCGTATGAAGCAGCTCTACGAGCATGGCAACGCCGATGTGCAACGACTTGACAGAGAACTGAAACAGGCACCCAACGATGCCGAAATGTGGTTCGACTTGGGGTTGGCTCACAACCAATGCGGCCTGCAATATCTCGAGATGGCTTTTGAACGTGAGCGACTGCTTTTTCTTGAGCAACACCCCGACGCAGAAGAGGAACCCAACCAAGAGCTGACGGTGGACGTCCCCGAGGCATACGCCATGTTCAATGCCGCCTTGGCTGCGTTCGACAAGGTGCTGGAGCTGATGCCCGACTACTACGGTGTGCAATGCCAACGGGGTGTAGCCCTAGGCAATATGCACCGATACGAAGAAGCCGAGCAGTGCTACCTCAAAGCATTGGAGGAGGACGAAGAGGACTTCTCAGCCGCCTATTACCTGGGGTGCACCTACCGCGACATGGGCGACGAGGAACGCGCCTCGCGCTACTTCGCCCTCGCCGACCAACTCAACCCCGACAGCATCGGCGAGATCGGTTAAGCAAAACCCGCAAATCTTTAAACTTTAAACTCTAAACTTTAAACTCTAAACTAAAATATGGCTCAATCAACATCTATTTCCATTTTTGATAGCCGCAAAGAAGAACGGCTCAACTCAGGCATTGGCGACCAAGTGTCGGCCCGCACCTACAACGCCGTGATGTGCGGCACCCTGTTGTGGGGCTTTTTGGCCAACGCCCTCATGGTGGCATTCCTCGCCGCCCCCATCACGCATGCTCTGGCTGGGGTAAAAAGCTGGGTGGTGCTAGTCGGCTACCTAGTATTTGCCATCGGCGGCATTGCCCTCTCGGTCAAATCGGACAATCCATGGATCAGCTTCCTCGGCTTCAACCTATTGGTACTGCCCATGGGCGTGGTGCTCTGCCTCATAGTGCCTTGGATGCCAGTGGCTATTGTCACCAAAGCCCTGCTGCTGACAGGCATCGTCACCGCCTCGATGATACTGCTGGGGCTCATCCACCCACAGCTGTTCATCGGGCTGGGGCGCACCCTGTTCATCGCCCTCTTGGTGGGCTTGGTGGCCGAGTTGGTTGCCACCTTCCTCTTGGGCTACCGTGGTGCAGCCTTCGACTGGCTCTTTGTCATCCTCTTCTCGGGCTATATCGGATATGATATCGCCAAGTCGCAAGCCTACCCCAAGACAGTCGACAACGCCGTAGACTGCGCGTTGGACATCTACCTCGACATCATCAACCTCTTCATCCGCCTGCTCTCCCTCCTAAGCCGCGACAACTAGCCTACTGCTCTTGCCACCCGGCTCTAGAAATGTGGGGGAATTCCCTACCGTATAAAAGCCTAAGTTACTAAAGTTTGACAAGTGGCTAAAAGGTCAAAGGTGTGATTCTTTTGCCCTTTGGGGCAATTTATTGAAGTCCTCTTATTTCTTTTTCCCTTTAAAATGGCGTGTAGAGGAATGGCCTTGCGAGACATCGTAGTAGTTAAAGAACAGGCTGTCACCTTTGAAACAACCATTCCACTCGCTGTGAGGATTGTTTGAGGTGGAGGTAAAAGTGCCATCCGAGGAGCAGAGTACCTGGTATGACTGGCCTAGATAGTCCAGTTCCAATCCCTCGTCCCCCTGCTTGGAGACTGATACGGACTGGTTGGTGTATACCGTGTCGAACTGATGGTCAGCCCCTGTAGAGGAATGGTAATCGCAATATCCCTCATACGTACCCAACCATGTGTCGCGGTAATCATTGTCTTTGTCTCCACATCCGACAAAGACAGCCAGGCAAGTGGCTAGCATCGGAATCAAAAAAATACCCGTTTTCATTTTTTATTATTGTTGTAATCGGGTGCAAAAGTACGAATAATTTTTAATTTAGTAACGATTAAAAAATAAGGTGTAACGATAAGTGAAAATTAAAAGGGAGTCGCTCTAGTATAAAGTATGACTGATTATTGCCAAATTGTCTCAATGTCGTATAATTCTCCACTTCGTTGTACTCCGTTATCGAAGAACCACTGGCTCTTCTTCATCTTCGGGACGCTAGGAGTGAGTTTACTCTGTCACCGCACTGCGCTACGCTTGTACGGTGTTATTAAAATTCAACCTCTCCGAGGTTGTCGAAAAATCAGTCATATATCAAACTAGAGCCAATACTTTAACTACCATTCTTACTTCTCATTGTTATATGTTATTTTTTAACTATCACTTAGTAAAAATAGGGCTTAAATTATCTCACCGTATAAAGCGGGATGTTGGTCATCTGGCCTTGCTCTTTGTAGGGCAGGAGGGAGTATCGGAGGGCTTTCAGTTCGAGGTGTTTGTAAAGGAGGCGGGTAAGGTGTTAAAAAAGTAGACAATTCGGTAAGATACTTTGTAGAGAAATAGATAACTCGGTAAGATACCTGTGCCAGCCTAATAAGTAAACCAACAGTTTTGGTTCACACATTGCACCGCTTTTGCATATTCTGGGTTTATTGTTTCTCGGTCATGTATTTCCAGTATCGGCGGGGCATGTCGTTGAGTTGCTTGCGGGGGTTGATGCGTTCGCGGATGCAGATGGCTTTGAAGTAGGTGCGCCAGAGGTCTTGAAATAGGCGGTCGTCGCTGCTCATCACCTCCTCATTCAACTTGCCGTCGGCAAGGCTGAAGGGGACGGCGGACTCGTCCTCGAAGGTGACGCGGACGGGCTTGTCCGAGCCGTCGAAGTAATAGCCATAGTGTCTGCGTGCATCGTAAATCAGCCAAGGCTGGTCACGGAAACGGTCGGCAAAATGATCGATGATAAGCGGCAGCACATTGTGGTCGGGTGAGACGACGGCGAGATAGGTGCCGTCCTTGGCCTTCTGGAAACGGATGAACTGTTTCATACGCAGCTGCTCGTGCAGCACCTTGCGGGCGATATTGGTCACCTCCAGCACGTCGGGGTCGGCATAGTTGCGTTCGATACTGGGAGCACCCGCATCTTGACGAAAGACTTTGCAGATAAATTGATACAGCGGATTATTGAGCGCCGACATCTCCGACAGCCAGCCGACGGTGATGAGTCGCAGCGCCTCACGGCTCAACCGTTTCTCCATCCCAGACCATACCCGTCGGGCTTTCTCTTCGTCGGTGACCACTTGGTGCACCTGATCGCAAAACAGTGGTAGCGCATCACCCACAGTCAGCAGTGCTTCGGGCTGTTCGTGCCGGTCGAAGGTGTCGAATACAGCCGTCAGCAGTCCGTCCATTGTTCCGTCGAAGGTGTAGACCATATTATTAAATTGAAAATTGAAAATTGAAAGTTGAAAATTGAAAATTGGCTGCCGCAGACTTATGAGGTAAAAAGTAAGCACTAAAAACCTCCTTTTAATTCTCGAAGTTGAGGGACAGTTGTTTTTCTTGCTCGGCCAATTTGAGTTGGCGGGGTGAGACGAGTAGTGGACGTAGCCGCTCGGGGCTCAACTCGTTGATGCCACGTAGGGGCTGCAGAGTGGAGGAAGTGAGTTCATTACAAGTAATGAAGTACTTAGCCTTTTTCATCACCACACCCATCTTGCGCAGATGCTCGGAGGTGAGTCGGCAGGCACGACGAGCGTTGACGATGAGCCATGCCGATTTGGTGCCCAGTCCCGGCACGCGCAGCAGCCACTCATAGTCAGCCGTGTTGATGTCGATAGGGAATGCCTCGGGATGGCGCAATGCCCACGACAGCTTGGGGTCCAACTCCAGCTCGAGGTTGGGGTGCAAGTCGTCCACTATCTCCTCCACCTTGAAATGATAGAACCGCAGCAACCAGTCGGCTTGGTAGAGCCGATTTTCGCGCACTAAGGGAGGCTGCTTCAGCACAGGAAGACGCGAGTCGTAGGTGTTTACACTGATATAGCCCGAATAGTATACGCGTCGTATAGTGGGCTGGCTATAGAGCATCGACGACATCGTAAGTATGTCGCGGTCGCTGTCCTTGGTGGCACCTACAATCATCTGTGTCGACTGTCCCGCTGGTACGAAGCGTGGCGCATGACGATAATGCCGGCGATCTTCCTTGTTTTCCAATACTCCTTGCTGTATCAGTTTCATGGGTTGAAAAACGCTCTGGTGGTCTTTCTCGGGAGCCAGCAACTTGAGCGACTCCTCACGGGGAATCTCGATGTTCACGCTCATGCGGTCGGCATAGAGTCCTGCCTCATTCAGCAGTTCCTGTGAGGCTCCTGGAATGCTTTTCAAATGAATGTAACCATTGAAACGATGTACCGTCCGCAGGTCGCGCACGATAGCCACAAGACGTTCCATGGTATAGTCGGGATTACGCACCACACCGCTCGAAAGAAACAGTCCTTCAATATAGTTGCGGCGATAGAACTCCATGGTGATGCTCACCAGTTCTGAGACGGAGAGCGTGGCACGCTTGATGTCGTTCGAGCGGCGGTTGACACAGTAAGCACAGTCGTACATGCAGTAATTAGTCAGCATCACCTTCAGCAGCGAGATGCAGCGGCCATCGTCAGCAAAAGAGTGACAGATGCCCACACCGCCCACCGTGTTGCCCACCATGCCCTGTTTGCCACGCCGCACCGTACCACTCGACGAACACGACACATCATACTTGGCCGATTCGGCAAGTATGCGCAGCCGTTCCATTGTGCTATCGGTCAGCATGATGTTTTATCCAGAATTGTTAGGGTTGTCGGAATAGTCCGAATAATCAGAGATTCCCGAACAATCAGAATCGCTATGATGCCTTAGCAGAGTCACTCATCCTTATACCCAGCAGCGATACGGGCGCGTTTGCGCTCTATCTCGTCGAGGATAATCTTGCGGATGCGGAGGCTGCTGGGGGTAATTTCTAAGTACTCGTCGTCGCGGATATACTCCATTGCCTCTTCCAATGAGAACTTGATGGGAGGTGTGGTGGTCGACTTGTCGTCGGCGCTCTTGCTGCGCATATTGGTGAGGTTCTTGGCAGTGACCACGTTGATGACGATGTCGTTGCCCGGACGCAGACTTTCGCCGATGACCTGACCAGCATAGACGTGTTCGCCCGGCTCGATAAAGAAGGGACCGCGGTCTTGCAGCTTGCTGATGCTATAGGCTGTCGCCTCGCCAGTCTCCTTGGCGATAAGGGCACCCATCTTGTGGTCGTCCATCTCGCCCTTCCAAGGCTCGAAACCTGAGAAGCGGTGGGCGATGATTGCCTCGCCATTGGTGGCGGTGAGTAACGTGTTGCGTAGGCCGATGATGCCACGCGAAGGTATCATAAAGTCGAGCTGCACGCGGTCGCCCTTGGTGTCGATGGTGCCTATCTCGCCCTTACGGCGTGTCACTACGTCAATCACCTTACTCGAGAACTCCTCGGGGACAAGCACTGTGAGCTGCTCGACAGGCTCGCACTTCTGCCCGTCAACTTCTTTGATAATGACCTTGGGCTGACCCACCTGCAGTTCATAGCCCTCACGACGCATAGTCTCGATAAGGATGGAGAGGTGCAGGATGCCGCGGCCATAGACCAACAGTGCGTCGGGCGAGGCGGTCTCCTCTACTCGCAGAGCGAGATTTTTCTCCAACTCCTTGAAGAGGCGCTCGCGGAGGTGACGGCTGGTGACATATTTGCCTTCTTTGCCAAAGAAAGGTGAGTTGTTGATGGTGAAGAGCATACTCATCGTAGGCTCGTCCACCTTGATGGGAGGCAGCGGTTCGGGATTCTCACTGTCGCAGATGGTGTCGCCTATCTCGAACATGACGTTCTTGTCGAGGTCGAGCAACACAGCACATATTTCGCCTGCTTCTATCGTATTCTTTGTACGTTCTTTACCAAGTCCCTCAAAGGTATAGAGTTCCTTCACGCGGCTGGCAATCTGTGATTGGTCGCGCTTGACCAAGATGATGGGCTGACCTGCCTGCAAGGTGCCACGATTGAGGCGTCCCACAGCTATGCGTCCCAGATAGCTGCTATAGTCGAGCGAGGAGAGCATCATTTGGGTGTTGCCCTCGGTAACACGGGGTGCGGGAATATGCTCGATAATAAGGTCCATGAGGTAGCTGATATCTTCGGTGGGCGTCTTCCAATCGGGACCCATCCACCCCTGCTTGGCCGAGCCGTAAGCCGTGGGGAAGTCGAGCTGGTCGTTGTTGGCTCCCAAGTTGAACATCAAGTCGAAGACCGCCTCTTGCGTCAATTCTGGGTCACAATTGGGCTTATCTACCTTGTTGATAACCACGATAGGCTTCAGGCCTAACTCAATGGCTTTCTGCAGTACAAAGCGTGTCTGAGGCATAGGCCCTTCGAAGGCGTCCACCACCAGCAGCACCCCGTCCGCCATATTGAGCACACGTTCCACCTCGCCGCCGAAATCGCTGTGGCCTGGCGTGTCGATGATGTTAATTTTGTAGCCTTTGTAACGGATGGAGACATTCTTGGAGAGGATGGTGATGCCACGCTCGCGCTCTAGGTCGTTGTTGTCGAGGATGAGTTCGCCGGTTTCCTGATTCTCACGGAACAGCTGTGCCTGGTGCAACATTCGGTCGACCAAAGTGGTTTTACCGTGGTCGACATGTGCAATAATGGCAATATTTCTAATATCTTGCATCGATTGAGGTTTTAAATAAAAACTTGCAAAGATACACAAAAAAAACGGATTGGCAACAAAGTGCTTTCATAAGGTCACCGGAACGCCATAGACAACAGATGGTTACATGCCTAATTATCGGTGATGTGATAGAGGTAGAAAAAGGTCAATTTTGGGGAGATGAGAAGAGTTTCTCTCAGGTGATTGTTGCCGCCTTTCAGCGGGTCAACTTCTCTTGAACCCAAATCGGTAATTAGGGATGAAAGAAAAATAAAATGTTAAAATATTTGCATCCTCCAAAAAATGTTCCTACCTTTGCGAGTTCAATTGACGTGCACATTTTTTGCGAAAACCGTGTGTAACGAATTGACAACAAAACAACAATACAATTTTATTATTAACCTCAATATTAATCAAAACGTATTTGTTATGCAAAAACATTTACAGAAGTTGTTGCTCATTGTGGCGATGATGGTCGTCCCTTGGGTAACTCAAGCGCAGTCGGCTCCTCTGTCCGAGTACACCGTGACGACCGACGTGACAACTTTCAATTCAATTGCGTCGACAGGAACTGCCCTGTCTTTCTCAACGCAAGACGACGGCTATGCCACTACGACACTCCCGTTCGCCTTCCCGTATGGTACAACGGTGTACAATGCTGGGACATCCATCGTCTGTTCCGCTAACGGTTTCATCCAACTAGGAGCCTCCTCCCCCTCAAGTGGAACATCCGCCACCTACTCGAGTTCTAGCTACTGCTACATCAATGCCATCCTCCAGCAGGATGGACACATGGGCCGCAACACGGGTGCCGGTGCCTACACTCGCTACGATGCCACTGCCGGCACGTTCACCATCGAGTACCACCTGTTGGGCGCCTATTCTTCACCTTATGGTGCCTACTCTTACCAAGTGGTGCTCCATACCAACGGTACGATAGAAATCATTTATGATTCTGTCAACCTGGGAGGTGCCTCTTCGCGCACCTTAGCCACCTACATCACCAACGGTCCAAACAACGACCGTCTCTTCCTCACGGGGTCATGGACCAGTCCTACCCAGTCTTCTTCCTATGGTACACGTCCTATTTCCCCCCTTCCTACTCATGGCCTGCGCTATACTTTCTCCACTCCCAATTTTGCTTGCCCCAGACCCACCTCTCTGACGGCTAGCGATGTGACCGCCTATGGTTTCTCCATCAACTGGACCGATACCAGCAGTGCCACCTCTTGGCTCGTACAACTTAGCTCTGGCGACAGCGTCATCTACGACACCGTGGCCACTTCACAGACGTTCACATTCGCCGGGCTCAATCCCGATAGCTATTATACCGCCCACGTCTCCGGCCTCTGCCTGAACGGCGACACCTCAGTATACCGCTCTGTCGAAGTACATACACTTTGCGTACCCATCGACAGTCTACCTTACACCTACGGTTTTGAGGATCTCTCCAGCACCGGAAGCGGAACAGACGTCAACCCCTGCTGGAACCGTGGCTACTGGAGTGGCTCGTACAATCCCAACAGCTACCCCTATGCCAGCACAACCAACCACACAGGTTCGCGCTCCCTCTATTTCTACAGCTACGGCACCACTACTTTCAGCTGGGTATGCCTGCCCCGATTCGCAGATAGCATCAGCAATCTGCACCTCACCTTCTGGGCAAAGAAGAGCAGCGCCAGCTATTCCGGACAAATCAAAGTGGGTGTCATGTCCAACCCGGCTGATTACACCACTTTCCAAAATGTAACAACTGTCTTCACCGACTATACTACCAACTGGCAGATGTTTGACGTGGCGATGCACAACGCACCCAACACAGGTCTCATCACCATCATGGTCGAAGCCGGTTCCACTTCATACAATTATATTTATCTCGACGACATCACAGTCGACCTGATTCCTTATTGCACCACACCTATTGTCGACTCTGTAGTGGCCACTGCCACTAGTGCCGACCTCTATCTGAGCGATGTGGACAATGCCACCTCATTGACGTTGACCCTCTCTCACGGCACATGGGACACCACCATCTATGCCATGGGTTCACCTATCAGCCTGTCGGATCTCCAACCCAGGACTGAATACACCTATGAGCTCTATGCCACTTGTGGCTCCGACTCATCACTCGTCCGCAGAGGTAGCTTCTGCACCTTCTGCTCACCCATATCGCACGACGAGCTGCCATATACCAACGGATTTGAGGACATAACTGCGACCGGCTCGGGCACACCGCTTGCCCCCTGTTGGGGTCGTGGCTACTGGAATGGCTCCTACAGCTCCATGAGCTACCCCTATGCCAGCACCACCAACCACACAGGCTCCCGCTCGCTTTATTTCTATTCTTATAACTCCTCCTCCTATGAGTATCGCAGCTGGCTCTGCCTGCCCGAGTTTGCTGACAGCATCAACACCCTGCAAATCTCCTTCTGGGCTAAGAAGAGCAGCTCCGACTATTCGGGACAAATCAAGGTGGGCGTGATGACCGACCCGACCGACTACACCACTTTCGAGACCGTCACCACCCTCCATACCGACGCCACCACCAACTGGAACAATTTCGACGTCATCCTCTCGACCGCTCCCGGCTCAGGCCATATTACATTTATGATTGAAGCCGGCGGCACCACCTACAATTATATCTATCTCGACGACATCACCGTAGGCGAGGTGCCTCAATGCCCCCACGTCCAGAATTTGGCTCTCGACAGCGTCTATGTTGACTGGGCTGCCATCAGCTGGACCGAGATGGGCACGGCTTCTACCTGGGTGCTGGAGTACGACACCGTCGACTTCACCCCTGGCACTTATACAGCTGCCTTCAACGAAACGGTCTACGACACCGCCTACATTATCAATAATCTCGACACTGGTCGTACCTATTATCTCTACCTCCGTGCCGACTGTAGCGGCGACACCAGCACCTACATGAGCCTCACTTTCTCTACCCTCAACGGCGTTCCTGCCACGGTGCCCTATCTCTGCACCTTTGAGAGCAACGGCACCAATGGTTGGGACTTTGCCAACGGCACCCAGACCAACCACTGGATGGTGGGCACCACGGGTGGCAACGGCGCCCTGTTTATCACCAACGATGATATCAACAACAGTTATACTATCTCTGCTACCTCTAATGTATATGCTTACCGTGACTTCTATCTGACTGACACTGGCGAGTATGTCTACAGCTTTGACTGGAAGGGTTATGGCGAGAGCTGCTGCGACTATCTGCGCGCCGCCCTCATGCCTGCCTCGTTCGAGCCTGTGGCGGGCAGTACTTCGGGATGGACTCAAGCCACCGGTACTCCTATCTCAGGTGCTGTTGTGGACCTCACCCATAACAACCGTTTGAACGTCAGCAACAACTGGGGTAACGTAACTGGTACTTTCAACCTTACCACTCCTGGTGCCTATAAGTGGGTCTTCTTCTGGCACAACGATGGCTCGGTAGGTACTACACCTCCTGCAGCAGTCGACAATGTGCAGCTGGCACACAACACCTGCCCCAGCCCCACCAATGTCACGGCCTCCTATGTGGCAGCCGACACCGTGACCATCACTTGGTCGCCAGGCGGCAACGAGAACCATTGGGTGGTTGGCTACGGCTCCACACAGGAGGATGTGTACGACACCACCTACACCTTCACCGGTCTCTCGGCTTCGACCGATTATGTGTTTATTGTCAGCGCCGTATGTGATGCCGACGACACTAGTATGGCAGCCACCCTGGCAGTACGTACCGCCTGTGGCAATATCACATTGCCTTTCTTTGAAAACTTCGACAATGTGACTGGCGCAACAACCACTTCCGTTTCTACTAACAATCTGCCGCAGTGCTGGAACAACTACAATGTAGGCACCAACAGCAGCTACAGCGGCTATCCTATTGTCTACAACAGCTCATCGTATGCTCATAGCGGTACCAACGCGATGCGTTTCTACATCTACTACACCACGGGTTCCTATGCCGACCAGTATGCAATACTTCCTCCCACCGACTCGACGGTGTATCCTATCAACTCGATGATGCTCAACTTCTGGATGCGCGCCAACTCCACTTCTTACAACTCCTACGTTATAGTGGGTGTTATGCCTGACGAGAACGATGCGTCATCCTTCATCCCCTATCAGTATGTCTACACCAACAACTCCACAGTCTATGCCTTCCACGAGGTCGACTTCTCCGACTATACGGGCGTTCACGGACGCATTGCCATGAAGTTCCCCCAACCCAGTTCGGGCTACAACTATGGCTATGTCGACGACATCCGGATAGAGTTGGTCCCCGACTGCCCCCGTGTGACCAATATCACGGCCAGCAATATCACCAACTCCTCAGCCGACATTTATTGGACTGAAAATGGCGAGGCCACTTCTTGGACCATCGAATACGGTGTGCATGGATTCGAGGTAGGCACCGGCACCTCCGAGTCTGTAAGCTCGTTGCCGCACACACTGACGGGCCTCACTGCCAATACTGAATATGACATCTATGTGACACCCGACTGCTCCGGCACGCCTGCTGTGGCAAACATCACATTCCGCACTGAGTGCGATGCCATGACCACGCTTCCTTATGTCTTCGGCTTCGAAGGTACCAACACTACAAGCAGCACTAGCCACGAATTCGTCAACTGCTGGCACCGCCTCAACAACGGCACCCAGTATTTTGGCTATCCCTATATCACCAGCACTGCCCACACCGGCAGCCGCAGCCTCTACTGGTACACTAGTACCACCACCGGCACCTATGGCGACTACCAGATTGTGGTGCTTCCTGCTGTCGACGAGACACTCTATCCCATCAATACCCTCATGCTCAAATTCTGGGCACGTAGTTCAAGCACTAGCTACTACCCCACGTTCCAAGTGGGTGTGATGACCGACCCCAACGATGCCAACACCTTCCAGCAGGTGGCATCTATCGATGTGGGCAACAGCACCCAGTGGGCTGAATACACCGCCGGCCTTGCCAACTACAACGGCACCGGCAGATATGTCGCCCTGCGTGCCTTACGCGGCGGTTGGTATGCCTACACCGACGACTTCACTCTCGAGGAAGCCCCCACTTGTCCGCAGGTAACTGATGTCGAGGCTGTCAACATCGGCACTACGGGTGCCATGCTCAACTGGTCGTTGCAATCTGGCTTTGCCGGCTTGCCCTACGAGTATGAGATTGAGGTCATCCCCGACAATCCCTCCGAGACCTTCAGCACACTTACTTCTTCCACCACTCACTTCCTGCTCACTGGCCTCCAGCCCAGCAGCAGCTATTCTGTGCGTGTGCGTGGCAACTGTGGCGACGGCTACGGCGCTTGGAGCACCCTCTGCGAGTTCACCACCCTTACTCTGCCCTGCTATCAGGTCGACACTACCATACATGATTCAATCACCTTTGCTGGCAGTATGACCAACACCAACTATTATATACCGCTCAACAACTTCTACGATTACTCCATCACCGAGCAGCTCATCATGGCATCTGAAATGGGCGGTGGCAACCGTGTGAGCGGTATCGATTTCTACTATTCTTACTCTTCACCCTCCACTCTCAAGACCAATTGTACCATATATATGGCCAACACCACGGTGTCGTCGCTTGCGTCGAGCTTTGTGCCTTACAACGCCAGCACTTTCACCCGTGTCTATACTGGTTCGCTCAATTGTAGTCAGGGTTGGAATCACTTTGAGTTCAGCACTCCGTTCAACTACGACGGCAGCAGCAATATTGTCATCCTAGTGCACGACAACTCTGGCGATTACGACGGCTCTACCTACACATTCCGAGCAAGCCAAGTGGGTAGCGGAATCGCACGTTACTCATATCAGGATGGCGATCCCTTCTCCTTGAGCGACCTCACATCGGGTGGCAGCTCCTACGACTATCGTACCGATATGCGCCTGCATGTGGCAGGATGCGCTTTGTCCGATTCTTGTGGTGCACCGCTTGTGGTGGTCGACAGCATTGCTCCCGACCAAGTCGACATCGTTTGGGCTGCAGGTTTCCAGGAGAGCTCGTGGCGTGTGGAATACCGTCAGGGGTCTCAAGCTTGGGATGTGGTCGACACCGTCAACACCCCCGCTTACAGCTTCACTGGGCTGACTCCTGCTACCACCTATCAGTTCCGCATCACAGCCCTCTGTAACGACACCAGCCGTGCTACTATCATCAGTGCCACTACTCCCTGTTTGCCCATGGCCGTGCCCTTCTTCGAGAACTTCGAGACATTCTCCACTTCGACGGCCGACCCGCTACCAGCATGCTGGTATAAGAACACCAACTACTCCTCTAACTACCCCTACGCTTCCACCTCCTATAACCACAGCGCTGGTGGCAACAAGTCGATGTACATGTACTCCTCCAGCACATCTTGGACCTATATGGTGCTTCCTACATTCGACCTTCCTCTCGACAGCACTATGCTCTCATTTTGGCTCTACAAGAGCAACACCTCCTATGCTCACAACCTTACTGTCGGTGTCATGACCGATCCCACCGATGTCACCACCTTTACCGAAGTGGCTCAGGCCATTCCTTCGGTATATGGTGAATGGGAACCCTTTGAGTTCGATTTCACCTCTTATAATGGCAACGGACGCTACATCGCTATCATGTCGCCCAATGGGGCATACAGCTATCCTTACCTCGACGACCTGAGCGTTGACAGACTCTCTCCCTGCCCGCGTGTGCGCAATATCACTGCCAGCGCAATCACCGGCAATAGCGCCACCATTTCGTGGGCTGCAACCTCTGCATCCTACTACGAAGTAGAATATGGCCCACTGGGCTTCACCCACGGCAATGGCACCACTGTCTATGTCTCAGCCGCCAACAGCACATCAATCACCGGTCTGCACGCCAGCTCGGCCTACGATGTGTATGTCCGTGGCTTCTGTGACTCCGACACTGGCAACTGGTCGTTTGCCTACACATTCCGCACTGAATGTGGCATGATTGACTCCCTGCCCTACTTCGAGGATTTCGAGACTGTTGCCACTGGATCAAGCACCAACTCTTCGTTTGTGCCCTGCTGGACACGCCTTAACAATGGCAGCACCTATTTTGGCTACCCCTATGTCTCCAACTCCACTACCTACAACCACACCCCAGAGGGCTCTCGTGGTCTCTATTGGTCTGGCTCTACTACAACGGGGACCTATGGCGACTACCAATACATCGTCTTCCCCGCTATCGACACCACTCTCATCGACATGAACACTGTGCGCTTCAAGTTCTGGGCACGTTCCAGCTCTACCAGCTACAATCCTGTGTTCCATGTGGGTGTGATGACCAATCCTAACAACATTAACACCTTCCAGTCGTTCGACACTATCAATATCGGAGGCAATACTTCATGGGCTTGCTACACCACCGATTTCGACACCTTCGCAGGCAACGGTAGCCATATCGCCTTGCGCGCCCTGCGTCCCACTTCGTCGTGGTATGCCTATGTTGATGATATCGGTATCTACCGTATCCCCGACTGCGAAGGCGTGAGCGATATACAGATCACCAGCATCTCCACCAACTCAGCCGACTTCACTTGGACCGAGAATGGCGCTGCCAGCTCTTGGGAAGTGGAATACGGCCCAGCCGATTTCGTACGCGGCTCCAGTGCCGGCACCACTACTACCGTATCCACCCTGCCTTTCTCTATCACTGGTTTGACTCCTGATACTGAGTACGACCTCTATATCACTCCCGAATGTAGCGAAGGCGGCTATGCCGAGACTGTCCGCTACACATTCCGCACCGAATGTATCGGCATCGACAGCCTGCCCTTCTTCGAAGACTTCGAGAGCGCAAGCACCGGCTCTTCCAACCTCAGTATCTTCCTGCCATGCTGGCATCGTCTCAACAATGGTAGCATGTACTTTGGTTATCCCTATGTATCATCTAGTACGACCTACAACCACACTTATGGTGGTGGAAAGGGTCTCTACTGGTATAATAGCACCACCTCTGGAACTTATGGCGACTACCAGTATGTCGTACTGCCTGCTATCGACACGCTCACCTATCCGATGAACACACTGCAGCTCTCCTTCTGGGCCAAGTCGTCAAGCACCTCCTACAATCCCATATTCGAGGTGGGCATCCTCTCCAACCCTTACAATGTGACCGATTCAGGCTCTTTCGAGTCGCTAGGCACTATCAATGTTGGCAACAGCACAGAATGGGATGAATACACCGTTGGCCTGAATGCCCATATCGGCGGAGGCAACTATGTGGCCATCCGCGCCCTGCGCACCACCGGCTCTTGGTACGCCTATGTCGACGACATCAAGCTTGAGCTCCTGCCCAACTGCCCACGTGTCGAAGACTTGACGGCATCCAACATCACCATCAACAGCGCTATGCTGACATGGAGCGACACCAGCTCTACCAACACCAGCTGGTATGTAGAGTACGATACCGTCAACTTCATACCTGGTTCGGGTACGGTTTCTCCTATCGCCGTCGCCGACACCTTCTATGCTATGACTGGCCTCGACTCCGGTACGGTTTACCATGTGTATGTCTATCCCGACTGTGGCACGACCATTGCCGAACGTTATCTCGCTGTCACCACCTTGGCTGCTTCTCCCGCCTCGGTACCTTATTTCTGCGATTTCGAGCAGTCAGGCCTCAACGGCTGGGATCTCTTCAATGGCACGCAGACCAATGCCTGGTGCATCGGCTCTGATGCCAGTTATGGTGGAAACCAGTCTCTCTACATCTCCAACAACGGTGTCAACAACACCTACTCCACCTCCTCTACGAGCAATGTATTTGCCATACGCAACATTCACATCTCCGATACCGGTGAGTATGTCTACAGCTACACTTGGAGAAACAATGGCGAGTCGTGCTGCGACTACATCCGCGTTGCCTTGATGCCTGAGACATTTATCGTCACGCCCAACCAAGCCAATGGTTTCGGCTCCGGCTCTTCAATTCCTGCAGGAGCCATCGTCCTTGATAATGGCGACCGCCTGAATGTTGTCAATGATTGGAACAATGAAGTAGGTATGTTCACCCTCTCGGATACCGGTACCTACAAGCTTGTGTTCTTCTGGCACAACGATGGTAGTGTTGGCACACAGCCTCCTGCTGCTATCGACAATGTCTCTCTAGTTCGCAACACTTGTCCGTTCGTCAACAACCTTTCCGTTGGACTCTTTGCCGACAGCATCAGCATGTCGTGGACTCCCGGAGGCACTGAGACCGAATGGCTCGTCACCTACGATACTTTCAGCGTCGTAACTACTTCGCCCAACTACACCATCACTGGTCTTACTGCCAATAGCGACTACATGGTTGCCGTCCGTGCCATCTGCGGTTACGGTGACACCTCTGTGGCGCTTTACAACAGTTATCACACACCTTGTGCCATGGTTTCGCTGCCATATAGCGAGAACTTCGATGGCCTACCTACTGGCACAGGCAACTATGTGCCTTGTTGGCAGTATATCATGACAGGTACTGGCTCCTACACTACCGGTTCCTACCTGCCTAAGGTGTACAGCAGTAGCACGTATGCCCATAGCGGCAGCAACGTCTTGTACCTCTACGGTGTTGGTTATTTCTCGTTACCTCCTGTCGCTGCTCCTCTCGACAGTGTGCAGCTCACCTTCTGGGATTACACTACTTCTACCTATTATGGACTTGAGGTCGGTGTGATGGAGGGCAACACCTTCGTGCCTGTACAGACTATCACTACACCTGCTAGCACACATCTGCAGCACACCGTCTACTTCGGCAGCTACACGGGCAACAGCCGCATCATTGCCTTCCGCAACTACTACACCTCTTCCACCACTACCTACTACAGCTATCACTACCTCGATGATGTCACCGTCGACTACATCCCCACCTGCCCGCCAGTCTTCGACATTGTTGCCGCAGGTGCTTCCACCTCTACTATCGACCTTGACTGGTCCGACCTGGCCACTGCCTCGGCATGGCAGATTGAGTACGGCCCTGCAGGCTACACCTTTGGCTCTGCAGCAGGCACCCGCTTGGTAGTCACATCTCATCCTACCACCATCAGCGGTCTCGACACACTGACTGCCTACGACTTCTACGTCCGTCCCATCTGCTCTGCAACCGACACTGGTGATTGGCCTGCTATGTCCACACGACTGACAACAGCCATGTGCGACAACTCCGACATCTTCTCCGTCGGCTCAGCCAGCTCTACGAGCACTTCTTACTATGCACCTGTCAACAACTACTACAACTATACCCTCTCCGAGGTTATCATCGATAGCGCCGAACTAGATGGCCCGAGAGATGTCCAATTCCTCGGCTACTACTACGACTATGCTACGCCTTCGACCGACAAGACCAACTGCACCATCTACTTCCAGCCTACCAACAGAACCACCTTCAGCAGTAGCAGCGATGTGGTCGCACTCGACACAGCCACGGCAGTCCGTGTCTACACCGGTTCGCTCAACTGCTCACAAGGTTGGAACTTCTTTGCACTCGACACCATCTACCACTACGACGGTACAGGTAACCTGATGGTCATCGTCGACGACAACTCGGGTGACTACAACGGCAGTGCCTACGTCTTCAAGACCCAATCTTGCACCGGCAACAAGACACTCCACTACTATTCCGACACTTACAATCCCGACGTGACGACCATCTCCTCGTCCTACTCCGGCATCAAGTCTGTCGACACTTGGCGTCCCGTCATGCAGCTCGTCTCTTGCTTAGGTGCCGGCTGTCGTCAGCCCGTCATCACTGGCATCACTCACACCTATGAGTCAGCTACTATCACCTGGACAGGCGATGGCACAGACTACGAGGTGAACGTGAAGGAGAGCGCAGCCACCGACTGGCCCGCCACCGATATCCATGTCACGGGCAACACCTACACCTTCACCGGCCTGCAACCTACCACTAACTACACCTTCCGCGTGCGTCAGGATTGCACTGCCGACAGCCTCGACTATAGTGCATGGGTCGTCGACGGCTTCGTCACCGACAGCCTGCCTTGCCTCGCTCCCGACAGCCTGCATGTCATTGCCGTCACCAACGCTGACGCCACCTTCGACTGGTCGCCCATCGGTAATGAGACCGCTTGGGAACTCCACGTCTGGTATAGCGGCAACGTCGACAGCCTCTACACTGTCTACACGCATCCTGCCACCGTCGGTGGATTCACTCCTGGCGTCACCTACCAGGCCTCTGTGCGCCCGCTCTGCGGCTCCGCCCAGAACATCATCGGCGAATGGGGTGACACCATCACCTTCACCACTGCCACTTGCCCCAACGTCAGCGGCCTCACCGCTTCGGTCAACGAAAACAGCATCACCCTCAACTGGGCTGCTGACCCGCTCGCCGTGAGCTGGGAGATCGAGTACGGCTTCCAAGGCTTCGACCAAGGCACCGGCACCACCGTCACCTCCAGCACCAACACCTATACCATCAACGGCCTCATGGACGACATGCCCTACGACTTCCACGTACGCGCCGTCTGCGGCACCAACTGGTATAGCGAGGCCTACACCACCGTCACCGCCACCACTGGCAGTGCCAGCATCACCTGCAACACGCCTACGGCCGTGACCGCCACCGTGGCCGGCAACTCCGCCACCGTCAGCTGGACCGCCGGTGCAGGCAACATCAGCTTCGAACTTGAGTACGGCACCCGCGGCTTCGCCCGTGGCAGCGGCACCTCTGTCACCGCCACCATGTCGCCCGCCACGCTGACGGGCCTCGCCTACGAGACCGACTACGACGTCTACGTCCGCGCCTACTGCGGCGAGAGCACCTACAGCGACTGGAGCCCCGTCGTCAGCTTCACCACCGAGCCTCAAGGCTCTGAGGACTGCGACCCCGTCACCGCTCTGGCCGCCTCCAACGTGACCGAGAGCTCAGCCCTCATCACCTGGACTCCCGGCAACACGGGCGACGAATGGGAAGTCGTGCTGACCAACGCCGGCGGCACCACCCTCAGCGAGGCCAGCACCACCGAGCACCAGTACCAGTTCAGCAGCCTCACTCCCGGCACTTCATATGTCGCCAAGGTCCGCACCGTCTGCGGTGACGGCCAGTACAGCGACTTCGTCAGCACCAGCTTCACCACCCAGTCCGTCGGTATCGACGAGGTCGAAGGCGCCACCTGCGCCATCTTCCCCAATCCCACCAGCGGAAGCACCACCATCACCGTGGGCGGTGTGAATGGCAAGGTGAAGATTGCCGTGGTTGACATGAACGGCCGCGAGGTAGCATCTGAGACCCTCGACTGCTCTGGCGACTGCGCCAAGACCATGGATGTCGACCGCCTCGCACAAGGTGCCTACTTCGTACGCATCACCGGTGAGAACGTCAGCATGGTCCGCAAGCTGATAGTCCGCTAATTGGTGATTAGTGATTGGTGATTAGTGATTAGACAAATGAAAGCGTTTGCACTATTCACTATTCACTAATCACTAATCACTATTCACTAATCACTAATCACTCAAAAAGTACTCTGAGTTTTTTGGAAAGACCGCTCCTCACCATGGGCGGTCTTTTTTATATACATATTTATATATCCCTACCTAACGGGAAAAACATAAGATTTCTTAAATATCGCATTAGGCTTCTAAAAAAAGTTGTATTATCAAAAAAAACACCTATCTTTGCGCGTTGTTTTTATGGATATTCCCTCTTGGGGTAAGAGTGCCTCAAAACACTATTTCTCAAGAATATAAACACAACACATAAATAACCTCATTATTAATCAAAATGCTTTTGTTATGCTAAAACACGTACAATTGCTATTGCTCTTGGTGGCGATGATAGTTGCCCCAGGGGTGATACAAGCGCAGTCTGCGCAGGACTATGTGTTAGCCACAGGCACCGACAGTACCATGTGGATAACGCTGAGCAGTTCTGCCACTCATGTCTCCGCCATCGAGGGCGAGGACGACGAGGCCTCGAGTTGCATTAACATTGGGTTTGCCTTCAATTTTGCAGGCAACAACTACACCCAATTCTCGTGCAATTCTAACGGCCGCATCCGTTTAGGTTCAACGGCATGCTCTTACTACTGGTATTTGCCGTTTACCACACTCACCGATGTGACGTACAACGACCTGCCGTTTATTACGGCACTCGGCATGGACAACACATTGGAGGGCTCTGGCTCGTATGTAAAGTATGAGCTGGTGGGCACCGCCCCAGAGCGCATCTTGGTCATCGAGTATTGTACTCCGGGAGAGTACGACATGGATGGCGACTTGGTTCACTACCAAGTGCAGCTGCTCGAAGACAGCAACAAGGTGCGCATCGTCTATGGTCCTACGGCTGCCAGCTATTACGACGACTACCAAATCGGTATCGCTGCCTCTGCTGACGACTACTTGATGATCAACGCCAGCACCCACACTTCTTTCTTCAGTACCTCCTCCACCAACAGCTCATGGCCCGGAGTGTATCGTTACTATGACTTCACCCCTTACATTCCCGACTGCCAACGTCCCAGCTCCCCGACATTCGACTCGATCGGCTCGAATACGGTCACTTTCTCCTTCTCTGAGTTGGGGTCTGCCACTTCATGGTTGGTAAGACTGGGTTCGACCGAGCAGGTGGTTACCGACACCACCGTCACCCTGACGGGTCTTTCACCCAATATGCAGTACACCCTCATGCTGGCCTCGCTGTGCGGTGTCGACACCAGCTCGTGGCGTACCGCCACATTCCGCACTGGCTGTGGACTGATCAACGTGCTGCCCTATTCCAACGATTTTGAGGATGAGCCATCTTATTCCTCAACGACCTATGCCAATGCCTTCCCCGCCTGCTGGACGCGTATCAACGACGCCACCGGCACGTACAACTACTATCCCTACATCTATGCCACAAGCACCTATGCGCATAGTGGCAGCAAGGGTATGTACTGGTACTTTTCAACTTCATCCACCTATGCCAACAACGAATATGCGGTGCTTCCCGGTATCGACACGACGGTGTACAATATCAGCGACCTGACGCTGTCGTTCTATGTCAAGACTACCAGTTCGAGCTATCATCCCGCACCCATCGTGGGCGTGATGACCGACCCGACCGATGCTTCTACATTCACACCGGTATACACGTTCTCGTCGACCGAGGTCACACCCACCTGGGCCATGCATGTCACCTCGTTTGCCGACTATACCGGCTATGGCAATTACATTGCTATCAAATGCCCGCGGCCGTCGTCGACAGCCTATATGGCGATTGACGACATATACCTGACCGACGAGTGGTGCGACATACCGTTGAACGTTGAAGCCCTGCCAGGCCTTGACGAGGTGACGCTCAGCTGGGAGTCGAATGGTGGCACAACCTTCGAAGTGGTGTTGGGCACTGACACGTTAAGCAATATTACCGACACATTCTACACCTTTACCGGCCTCACCCCCAACACTGAATACACGTATGCGGTGGCAACCTTGTGTTCGGGCAATCCCAGTATGTTCATTGGCGGCAGCGTAAGAACACTGTGCACAATGATGGACAGCCTGCCCTACACAATGGGTTTCGAGGCTTCGGAAGGGGTGAGCTCGGGTAGTAATACAAGTCATACCTTCGTCAACTGCTGGACCCGACTGAACAATGGTTCCAGCTATTTCGGCTACCCATATGTAGGAGCCAGCACCACCTATGCCCACACGGGGTCGCGCGGACTCTATTGGTACAACACTACCACTACGGGTACCTATGGCGACTACCAGTTGGTGGCGCTGCCCGGAGTGGACACCACGATGTATACCATTTCAAACCTAGAGCTAATATTCTGGGCCAAGAGCAGCTCGACCAGCTACAATCCTCCGCTTGAAGTGGGTGTGATGACCAACCCGGCTGATTACAGCTCATTCCAATCGGTGCAGACCGTGAATGTTGGCAATAGCACCCAATGGAATAAATTCGTTGTCAACCTATCCGACTTCACTGGTTATGGTGCATTCGTAGCAATACGTGCCACCCGTGCAACGTGGACCTGCTATGTGGACGATATCGAGCTGCGCGAGCAGCGCGACTGCCCGACTCCAATCAACTTGGAGGCGTTGAGCACCACCGTTGCCGACAGCGTGGTTATCGGTTGGAGCTGCCCAGGCTCTGACGGCAACGATTTCGACATCGCTATCAGCACTCCCGGCTTCGACCCTGACACGATGGATGTGGTCTACATGCTGTCCTCGTCCTACGACAGCACCTATACTTTCACCACCCTCACGGGCGGTCAGCCCTACGACGTATACGTGCGTACCAACTGCAGCACCGAGCCGAGCTACTGGGCAGGCCCTATCACCATCACTCCCGGTTCGATGAACATGCAGGTGAGCGGCACGCAGACTGTCTACATGTGCGGCGGTACCATCTACGACGACGGTGGCCCCAACGGCAACTACAGCGCCAGCTGCAACAGCACACTTTATATCTATCCTTCCGACAGCACCAAGGCACTGGTTATCTCGGGCGTGTCCTATACCGAGAGCACGTTCGACTACCTGCGTATCTATGAAGGACATCGTACCTCTGGTACTGCCCTCTTTGACGACTACGGTGTGTCGGCCACACAGACCTTCGGTCCCTTTATTACGGGCGGCGGTCCCGTCACCATCACCTTCCACTCCGACGCTAGCGTGTTTTACAGCGGCTTCCAAATCAATGTGTCGTGCATCGACCTGCCCGACTGCGAACGTCCTACCAACTTTGCAGTCACCCGCCTACTGTCCGACACAGTGGAGTTTTCGTGGACCGACCCCTCGGGCGAAGGTAGTGAGTGGATCATCCAGTATGGCCCCGAAGGATTCAATCGCCATAACGAAAACGACACCAGTGTGCACTGGGCCAACTTCTACACTACTAGTGGCGTAATCGACGGCCTGACTCCCAACACGGAATATGACTTCTACCTGATGCAGTATTGCGGTGCCGACACCTCGATACCCCAACACATCACATTGACAACGCCCTGTGTTTCCTTCCTCACCGACTCACTGCCCTACCACTATGGCTTTGAGGATGCCACGACGGGCAGCAGCGGACATATTAATAGCTGCTGGCGCAAAGGTGTGTTGGGCTCTACAACCAACTACCCATACGCCTCCACCTCCTATCACGCCGAGGGCACGAAGAGCCTCTACTTCTACGGCTACAGCGATACCTACAAATGCTATGCCGCAATGCCATTGTTTGAGGCCCCAATACGCGACTTGATGATTACCTTCAAGCTGTACAAGACTAGCGATAGCTATGGCTCGATTGAGGTGGGTGTGATGAACGACCCCAACGACATGAACACATTTACTACCGTCGGGGTGTTCCAACCCTCCATAACCAGCCAATGGCAGGAGTTCAGCCAGACCTTCCGCAACTATACCGGCACGGGCCAGTATATCGCCTTTATGCAACGCACCACCTATTATACCTATCTTGACGACATCACGGTGGATTTAGCCCCCACCTGTCCGCCCGCAAGCAATGTGACAGTCGAAGACGTAACCACTTCGTCGGCTTTTATCACATGGAGTTTCCTTCCAGGCTATGCCGATGTTCCGGAATACTACGCTGTGACAATGGTCGACAGTAACGACACACGCGTGGTTGACACTACCTCGAATCTCTACTTTATGCTCACCGGCCTCGACCCGAATTCTGATTATAGAGTGGTGGTTAACCCCGTTTGTAATGGCAACCTTGCCGGTGGCGATAGCACCAATTTCAGCACCGGCCAATTCGGATGTCTCATACCCGACACCTCCTCATTCGACACCATCGCTATCGGCAATGGCTCTAGCACATCTAGCTACCTGCCTAGTTACAGTTTATACAACTATGGTCTGTCGCAGCAGATATATACCGCTGCCGAGATTAATGGCAGCCGCAGACTGACAGGTATCGCAGTGATGCCCCAGGCTATCACCACCCAACGTACTTACGAGATCTATCTGGCACACACCAACGCCACCTCATCCTCGTTGTCCGGCTATATACATCCCTCGGGCATGGTGAAGGTGTACAATGGCGCTGCCGTGACACTGACACCTAACCAATGGGCAGTGTATACGTTCGACACACCGTTTGACTACAATGGCAGCGACAATCTGCTAGTGTGCTTCCGCGACATGACGGGCAGCTATACGAGTGGTAACTACTTCTATGCCCACTCTATCAGCGGAAGGAGCCTCTATTCGTATCAGGACAGCGGTCCCTACGACCCTCTCACTGCTTCAGGTGGTAACTCTACTTCCTACCGCAACAACATTAAATTGATGGGTTCAGGATGTGCCGTGCAGGATGTTTGTGCCAAGCCCTTAGTACATGTCGTGAACATGGCCGACACAGCAGTCGAATTGGTATGGGCTGCAGGCGGCACCGAGAATGTGTGGGATGTTGCCCATCGTGAAGTCGGCGATACCGCATGGACTATCGACCTAGCATCCACTTCCCTCACATCGTATGTCATCACACCTCTGACACCTAACACCCGTTACGAGTTCCGTGTGTCACACATGTGCAGCGGACTATATGCTACAGTAGTTTCTGCCACCACCCCCTGCTCGCCCACAGCGCTACCTATGTCTGAAGGCTTTATGACATGGAGTACCGGCTCTGCTTCGCCTGCTGCCTCTTGCTGGCATAAGATATCCACTTACTCCAGCGGTTACCCATACGTAACTACGGGCTACTCCTCCGACGGCGACAACCGCAGCGTGTATTTCTACAGCTCTAGCAGCGCCTACTCAGCCCTTGTGCTACCGCCCTTTGAGGCCTCGATCGACACGCTCTCCCTCACCTTCTCCTTGATGCGCACTAACACCAGCTACACTCACGCCCTGCAAGTAGGTGTGGTTACCGACCCCGAAGACATGTCCACCTTCCAGTTGGTTGGCCAAGCCTTGCCTGGCGACATATACGAATGGAGCTATCACGAGTTTTCGTTCCGCGGTATGCCCGATGGCTACATTGCTATCCGCACTACCCCTGGCTCGTATTGCTACCCCTACTTGGATGAGATATCCGTCAACTATTTCAACCCCTGTATCAGACCTTACGGCTTCGATGCCACCAATGTGACACTCACTACTGCCACCATTACGTGGAGCGACACCGCCGCTTCCGATTTCGAGTATGAATATGGTCCCGCAGGCTTCACTCGTGGAACCGGAACATTCGGCACCACGTCGGGAACCAGCGTATTGCTCAACGGTCTGAGACAAGGCTCCAACTACGACATTTATGTGCGCGGCATCTGCACGGCGGGCGACACCAGCCTATGGTCGTTCCGCTACAGGTTTGCCACCGCATGCGGACTGATTGACTCGTTGCCCTACTATGAGGACTTCAACAGCTGGGGTACTGGCTCCGGCGTGCATGCTCCCAACTGCTGGACCTACGGCAGCGACTACAGCACCTCTTACCCCTACATCTACAGCTCCTACAACCACACTGGCACTGGCGGATCGATGTACATGTATAACTACACTGGCAGCAATGCCAACGCTTTAACCTACTTCTCGTTGCCAGCTATTGACACCAACCACTTCACTGCCAACCAACTGCAGGTGGTATTCTGGGGCTACACCTCTACCACAAGCTATCAGCACAACGTGATTGTTGGTGCCTGCACCGACCCCTACGACATGTCAACCTTCTATCCCGTCGACACCGTCACCGTGCCCTACGGTGAGTGGAATATCTTCGAGGTGCCACTCGATAGTGTACCCGCCAATGCTCGTTATATCACCTTGGTATCACGTCCTGGCACAGGCTACAACTACAGTTATCCCTGCATTGATGACCTCACTGTGGAAATGATACCCACCTGCCCGCGTCCCGACTCGTTGTACGCCGACAGCGCGACACTGAACAGCGTCGTCCTGTGGTGGCACGAGCGTGGCAATGCTAATGAATGGATTGTCGAGTATGGCCCCCGTGGATTCCAACCCGGCACTGGTACTCAGGTATACGCTGCCACCAACCCATTTGTGTTGACTGGCCTTCCCGCCTCGTATGATGGCGAGTACTATGTACGTAGTATATGCAGTGGCTCCGACACGGGTCTCTACAGCCGTAGCGGCTGCTACTTCAACACCCTGCAGGCTCCTGCCACCATTCCTTACTACTGCGATTTCGATGACACCATCGAGGCCTATGCATGGCAAACCAACAGCAACAGCGATATCAACTGGGCTGTCGGCACAGCCGTCTCCGACTCGGGTCGCGCCATGTATGTGTCGCCCGACCATGGCATCACTTATGGCAACGCCGGATTCACCTCACTTGTCAATGCAACGGCCTACCGCGACATTGACTTTGGTACCGTCGACTCCAGTTTCACCATCACCTTCCGCGCCAAGGCGGGTGGTACCATCAGCAACACCTACGACGGTATGATGGTCTTCCTCGTCGACCCGTCGGCACCAGTGGTTGCTTCCACTTCTGCTATCACCAGTCCTTGGGGTAATGTCAACAACCTGTACCGTGTCATCAGGGTGCGTCTCGACACCAACTGGAGGACCTACCAAGCCTCGTTCGACACTATCCATGGAATCCATCGTGTGGCATTCTTCTGGTTCAACCAGAACACTGGTGGCTCTTATCCCTACATTGGTGGCCCTGCTGCCGTCGACAATATTCATATCGACTACAGCTCCTGCACACGTCCTGTCAACCTGACGGTCGATTCGACTTCCATCACCAGCACAAGCGCTCTACTCGAGTGGTCGGGCCCATCCTCTGGCCAATATCGTGTAGCATACCGCGTAAATGGCGAGCCTGCTAGCACCAACCAATACATTGATGTGAATACCAACAGAGTTGTCCTGACCGGTCTGACTCCCATGTTCACCTACCTGGCATGGGTGCAGAAGATTTGTGGTAGTGACAGTAGCCTCTTCAGCGATGGAGTTTCATTCTCGACACTCATGTGTGAAAACGCCTTTGTGGTGACCCCGGGCGACAGCACCAGCACCACCAGCACTTCCTACGTCTACCCTGTCAACAACTACTTTCGCTACACGGCTTCCGAAATCATCATCGACAGTGCTGAAATAGGAGGACCCATGGAACTCAATGCCATTAAGTTCTACTATGATTACAGCACAGCCTCAACGGTCAAGAATACTGTCGACATCTACCTGAAGCCCACCACCAAGACCAGCTTCAGCAACACATCCGACTACGAGATAGTCGACTCCACAGCCCAACTGGTCTACTCTGGTCCGCTCAACTGCGTCCAAGGGTGGAACACCTTCGCATTCGACAACGTCTATAGCTATGATGGTACAACCAACCTAATGGTGATAGTCGACGATAACTCCAACGCCTACAATGGCAGTGCATACGTATTCCGTAACCGTACTTGCACAAGCGAAAAGACTTTGGTTTACTACAGCGACACTTACAACCCCGATGTCACTGATGCCTCAGCCATGAGCTCCTACAGCGGCACTCGGGCCTCTTACGCCTATCGTCCTGAAATGCAGCTCGTCTCCTGCGGTTCAATATCCGTCTGCCACGAGCCCATTATCACTGCTATCAACCACACCTACGAGTCGGCCACCATCAGTTGGTATGGTGAAGGCACTGACTATGAGGTGAACATCAAGGAGAGTGCCGCCACCAGCTGGCCCACTCCCGACATCCATGTCACAGGCAACACCTACACCTTCACTGGCCTGCAACCTACCACCAACTACACCTTCCGTGTGCGTCAGGATTGCACTGCCGACAGCATGGGCTACAGTGAATGGGTTCTCGACGGTGTCCTCACCGACAGCCTGCCGTGCCTCGCACCCGACAGCCTGACCGTCTCTAACATTACCAACGCCACTGCCACCTTCGATTGGACGCCCGTTGGCAACGAGACCGCTTGGGAACTCCACGTCTGGTATAGCGGCGACATCGACATCGTCTATCCCGCCACCAGCCATCCCGCCACCGTCGGCGGCTTCAGCCCAGGCATCACCTACCAAGCCACTGTGCGTGCGCTCTGCGGCTCCGCCCACAACATTGTCGGCGAATGGGGTGACACCATCACCTTCACCACTGCCGTATGCCCCAACGTCACAGGCCTCACCGCATCGGTCAACCAAAACAGCATCACCCTCAACTGGGCTGCTGACCCGCTCGCCGTGAGCTGGGAGATCGAGTACGGCTTCCAAGGCTTCGACCAAGGCACCGGCACCACAGTCACCTCCAGCACCAACACCTATACCATCAACGGCCTCATGGACGACATGCCCTACGACTTCCACGTGCGCGCCGTCT
>JAEEGJ010006141.1_pt1 | contig 36488 bp, 38 predicted proteins | sample 8958761 | NCBI WGS metagenome assembly JAEEGJ01 (sample SAMN16246546, study PRJNA631951) | gut metagenome | biome: gut microbiome; feature: rumen; material: RS-attached | host: Bos | place: Iran: Karaj | collected 2018-10
AGGAGTTGAACAGCACATGGGACAGCGCCACCTGCTTGGCCGAAGTGTTGCTCCGGGAAGCCGCCACGATGGCCGTCAGGCAGGTGCCGATATTATCGCCCAGCAACACCGGGATAGCCCCTTCCAGGGGAAGCAGACCCTGACCGGCCATGGCCATCAAAATGCCGACCGTAGCCGCGCTGGACTGGACCATAATGGTAAAGATGATACCCACGATAACCCCCAGCGCCGGGTTATCGGCAAAACGGGAAACGAACTCTACAAACACCGGACTGCTTCGCAGGGGGGACGCCGCGGCGCTGAGCACCTTCATACCCAGCATCAGCAGGCCGAAGCCCAGCAGGATCTGACCGATGAACTGGCCCTTCTTGCGTTTGGCAAGGACGCGGGTCATGGCCCCGACAAAGATCATAACCGTAAAATAATCGGTCAGCTTGAACGCAATCAGCTGGGCCGTAAAGGTCGTCCCGATATTGGCCCCCATGACCACGCTGAACGCCTGCTTTAACGTCATCACGCCGGCGTTGACCAGGCCTACCGACATCACGGTGGTTGCCGCGGAAGACTGCAGGGTCGCCGCTACCAGCGCGCCCAGAAGCACGCCCATCACAGGCACGCCCGTCAGGGACTGCAGCACCTTCTGGAGCCGGGCGCCGGCAGCCTGCTGCAGACCGCCGCCCAACAGCTCCATGCCGTATAAGAAAAGTCCTACGCCGCCTAAAAAAGCAAAAAGATGTACTATCATAAATGTTTCACTGTATTCTTCTCTTATCGTTTGACTCAGTTATCGTTCTCTCAAAAATAAAAGGCAAACCTGCTTCAAGATAAACAGCCAAAAAATCAGCCGGAGATTCTCCGGCTGATTTCAGATGTACGGAAACGCTTTCTGTTCCTCTCCGCCTCGTCAGCCAGTGTTTCCTGATTTAACTTTATTCTTTTCCTGCCATTTTCTTGTAGTTTGCAATCCGTTCCATGGCATCCGCTTCGGTCTTCTTATACAGTTCTTCAGCCAGCTGCGGACGGACTTTCTGCAGGGACGCGAAACGTACTTCGCCCAACAGGTAATCCCGGAAGCTTTCCGTAGGTTCTTTGGAATCCAGGATGAACGGGTTCTTGCCCTGTGCCTTCAGGTCCGGATTGTAACGGTAGGTCGCCCAGTAACCGCAGGCAACAGCGCGTTTTTCTTCCAGCTGGCTGCAGCCCATGCCGGCTTTCAGGCCGTGGTTGATGCACGGGCAATAGGCAATGATCAGGGACGGGCCGTCGTAAGCTTCCGCTTCCGTCAGCGCCTTCACCAGCTGGTTCTTGTCTGCGCCCATGGAAACCTGCGCCACATACACATAGCCATAGCTGATAGCCATCATGCCCAGGTCTTTCTTCTTGGTACGCTTGCCGCTGGCAGCAAACTGCGCAATGGCAGCGGTCGGGGTCGCCTTGGAGGACTGACCGCCGGTGTTGGAGTACACTTCCGTATCCAGAACCAGAACATTTACATTCTTGCCGCTGGCCAGCACATGGTCCAGTCCGCCGTAGCCGATATCATAGGACCAGCCGTCGCCGCCGAAGATCCAGTGGCTGCGTTTAATAAAGAACTGTTTCAGGTCAAAGATTTCCTGCAGCGCTGCGTCTGCGCCTGCTTCTTTCGCCAACAGTTCCGCCAGTTTGTCCGCCCGTTCCCGAGTGCCTTCGCTGACATTCTTGTTTTCTTTCCAGTCTTTCATGGCAGCCTGCAGATCCGCAGAGCCTTTGCCTGCTGCCAATGCCGCATCGATCAGTTCTTCCACGCGGTCCCGGGACTGTTCCACGCCCAGGAACATACCCAAACCATATTCCGCGTTATCTTCAAACAGGGAGTTAGCCCAGGCCGGACCGTGTCCTTTCTTGTTCACGGTATAGGGCATGGACGGGGAAGAAGCGCCCCAGATAGAGGAGCAGCCCGTAGCGTTGGCCACCATCATGCGATCGCCGAACAGCTGGGTCACCAGTTTTACATACGGCGTTTCGCCGCAGCCGGAGCAGGCGCCCGAGAACTGCAGCAACGGCTGTTCGAACTGGGAACCTTTCACCGTATTCTTCTTCATGGGATTCGGTTTTTCCGTCACTTCATTCACCGCATAATCCCAGGCAGGCGCTTTGTCAAGCTGGGTATCCAGCGGTTTCATGAACAGCGCTTTGCCGGGCGCCGGGCAGATCTGGGCACAGTTGCCGCAGCCCTGGCAGTCGTACGGGGAAATTACCATGGCAAACTTGCTGCCGTCTTTTACGCCCATGGCCGGTTTGGACGGATAGCCGATCTTTTCCGCTTCTGCGTCATTCAGCAGCACCGGACGGATGGCAGCGTGCGGGCAGACAAAGGAACACTGGTTGCACTGGATACATTTTTCCACATCCCACTCCGGCACATTGATGGCGATGCCGCGTTTTTCGTAAGCGGAAGTGCCAACCGGGAAGGTACCGTCGGCGTGACGGGCCATAATGCTGACAGGCAGCTTGTCGCCTTCCTGCCGGTTAACCGGAACCAGAATATCATCGATGAACGCATTGCCGGTCTTCTTGGTTTCCACTTTGTCTTTGGCATCCGCCCAGGCAGCGGGAACATCAATTTTCACAATGGCTTCGATGCCTTTGTCGATGGCCGCGTTGTTCATGTCAACTACGTTCTGGCCTTTCATGCCATAAGATGCTTCCACAGCGTCTTTCAGGTATTTCACCGCGTCGGCCAGCGGAATGATATCCGCCAGTTTGAAGAATGCGGACTGCATGATCATGTTAATGCGGCCGCCCAGACCGATGGACTGTGCAATCTTTACCGCGTCAATGATATAGAAATTAACCTTCTTCTTCGCAATGTACTGTTTTACGGCAGCCGGCAGTTTCTCGTCCAGTTCTTCCGGCGCCCAGCTGCAGTTCAGCAGGAAGTTGCCGCCCTCTTTCAGGCCGGACATAATATCATATTTGTAAACATAGGACTGATTATGAACAGCCACATAGTCGGCGTCTTTAATCAGGTACGGTTCCATGATGGGCTCTTTGCCGAACCGCAGATGGGATACGGTAATGCCGCCGGATTTCTTGGAATCGTAAGCGAAATAACCCTGGGCATACATGTCGGTGTGGTCGCCGATGATCTTGATGGCGCTCTTGTTGGCGCCAACGGTACCGTCGGAACCCAGACCCCAGAACTTGCAGCCCTTGGTTCCCTTCGGAGTAGCGTTCAGGATCTTGCTGCTGGACAGGGAGGTGTTGTTCACATCATCGTTAATGCCAACGGTAAACCCGTTCTTCGGCGCAGCCTGACGCAGGTTTTCAATGACCGCGTACATTTCGGTCGGCGTAAATTCTTTGGAGCCCAGACCGAAACGGCCGCCCACGATGACCGGTTTCATGTCGCTCTGATAGAACGCGCTGCAGACATCCTGATACAGCGGTTCGCCCAGGCTGCCCGGCTCTTTGGTGCGGTCCAGCACCGCAACCTTTTTCACGGTTTTCGGAACCGCAGCCAGGAAATGTTTCACGGAGAACGGACGGTACAGATGTACAGCCAGCACGCCGATCTTGGTTCCCTCGGCGGCGTTCACCAGTTCCGCGGTCTTCAGGGCGGTTTCCTGGCCGGAACCCATAACCACGATCAGCTGGTCCGCGTCTTTCGGGCCGTAGTAATTGAACAGATGGTATTCACGGCCGGTGATCTTACTGACTTTGGCCATGTAATCTTCTACGATTTCCGGAATCGCTTCATAGTATTTATTAACCGCTTCGCGGCTCTGGAAGTAAGTATCCGGATTCTGGGCCGTGCCGCGCATTACCGGAGCATCCGGGTTCAGGCCCCGCTGCCGGAACGCCTTCACAGCTTCCCAGTCCAGCATGTCTGCATAATCTTTGTAATCGAATACTTCAATCTTCTGAATTTCATGGGACGTACGGAAACCGTCAAAGAAGTTCAGGAACGGAACGCGGCCCTTAATGGCGGCCATGTGGGCTACGCCGGTAAGGTCCATAACTTCCTGCACGCTGCCTTCCGCCAGCATGGCGAAACCGGTCTGACGGCAAGCCATCACGTCCTGATGATCGCCGAAGATGCTCAGGTTGCTGGTAGCCAGCGCACGGGCCGAAACGTTGAACACGCCCGGCAGCAGTTCGCCGGAAATCTTATACATGTTAGGAATCATCAGCAACAGACCCTGGGAGGCAGTATAGGTAGCCGTCAGGGCGCCTGCCTGCAGCGAGCCGTGTACCGCGCCTGCAGCGCCGGCTTCCGACTGCATCTCCAACAGTTTTACCGTCTGTCCGAACAGATTCTTTTTGCCTGCGGAAGCCCATTCATCCACGTGTTCCGCCATAGGCGAAGACGGTGTGATGGGATAAATGCAGGCTGCGTCAATAAAAGCATAGGATGCGTAAGCGGCGGCCTCGTTGCCGTCCATTGTTTTCATAATTGCCATAAATCGATTCCCCTTTTCATTAAACTTAACAATACATTCCTCTAATCTGTTCTGCAATTCGTACCTAATATCATAATATTCCATTACAATATTATTCACTTTATTATATCGTATCAAAGACTCTTCCGCAACGTTAAACTTGCTGAATTTTGTATTCTTTCCCGTTCCTTTTGTCCTGAAGCTTCGCCAGCGCCTGATTCCCCGCCTGCGATAAGGAGACGCCGATTAAATGAGTTTGTGCAATGACCGAGGGCTTATTTTCAGCGTGCAGATGAATTAATCAGTGTCTCCTTAACTTCCCGGACAGTACAGCCGTGCTTTATAATTACGAATAATATGATATAATATTAAGGAATCACTATTAAGGAATCACTGATGAATCCGTCGACATGCCAGCCGGGCACAAACTCATTTAATCAGCGTCTCCTTAATCAGCGATTCCTTGATGAAAGAAGGTGAACTCTTTGAATATCTTACTAACATTACTGAACGAACAGCTGAAAAGCTTGCTTCATGCAGACGCGGAAATTACCGAAAACAAATCGGAAACACTGCTGACCTACCCCAACCCCTACGGCGGAAAACCGTTGCAGGTACTATACAGACCGGCAGAAGATTTTAAAGTGACCCTGAACAAAACGCCCCGCTATTATCAGCAGGATTCCACAAAACGTCTGCTGGCTGATGTAGCCGATTACGCGGAAGGAAAAACCGTTTTCCTGGACTGCACAGACCGCAGCGGCGCCGAAAGCAGATCGGACCGCGTCACAAAAGCCGCCGATGCGGAAAACTTAACTCTTGACTCCATCATTGAACTTTCCATCCGCATCAATTTGCTGAACCCTGTCGAACTGAAAGACCTGTTAGCGAACGGCGGCACGGTCAACGTACATTTCTGGAACGCGGCCAAAGACTACCGTTACCGGCAAATTGGAGACCGGCTGGAAAAATTCTGAATCGTTTTTTTGCAAAAGCATCTTCATCAGAAAACAGTTGCATAAATTATTGCCGAAGTCGGAGATAAAAACCTTCTGATGATTATAATAATGCAACACAAAAACACACGCGCCCTTACAGGCAGAACCTAACTGTCCGTAAAGGCGCGTTTTTTGCTTTTATTTTTATTCTTTACATGAAAATGCCCTTTGTCTTTTAATTTAATGACCCGATTACATTCCAACAGTCGCGGAAGTACCACGACCATGAGAAAAATCCGGTTTTGTATGCCCGTGCTTACACGTTTCAGCGGTTCCTGTTAATACTTCAATACCTTGTCCGCCTTGGGCTGGAACGCCTTGTCATACTCCAGGCCTTTGCCGCCGTCATGCTCCGCCAGAAGTTTTCCGTACAGCCCACGCCAGTCCGTAAGAACACGTTCCGCGTTACCGCGCAGGGTTTGTGCAAACTCTTCTTTCGACTGGCCGGATGCATTCGCTACCAGTTCCATGGAACGCTGTTCCCCTTTGCGGGCCGTCTCCAACACCTTGGGAGCCATGGCACTGTAATAGCCTTTGGTCAGGGTCGTAACCTGCTGGGAGATCCACCAGGCTTTAGCCGGATCATATTTTGCGCGATCGTTCTTCGCATAGGCTTCCGGCAGGGGCGCCACCGCAAGCGGAACATAAGTGCTTTCCGCCGGAGCGCTCACGGCAAGCCAGAAAATCGGCCGGGGCAGACTGTCCTTTACCTGGGCAATCCATGTATAGGCAATGTTTGAACTGGTGATGGAACGTTCCCATTTCGTTTTGCCGTACCGGTAAGGCAAGGCAAAGGGGCCGGCATTTTCTCCCTTGTGCCTGTCAAAGGCCGTTCCTTCATAGGCGTCGCGATGCAGGTCCATGATCTCCGCCAGGGTCAGCGGATGATCGGGACGAACGGAGAAAGGATAGGCTTCGGTATCCCAGTTCTTTACCTTCGCCGGGAGCTTCGATGACGGCGCTACAAGAGACAAGGCGCGCCAGACCCGGCGCAAGGCAAAATACGGATGGAAGTCCTCCGCGGCTTTCATGGAACGCACCCAGTCCAGATTACCCTTTTTATCATAGGCAGCCCAGCCCGCTTTCTTCAGCATATCCGGCAGTTGCGGATTAAAGATCTGGTCCGGGTTCCCCGGTTTTATGGCATGAATGCGGAACTGGTTCGCTGCCACGAAGAATTCCCCGTCCGGCACGCGCTGGGCAATCCAAAAACCACCCTTGCCCGTGGGCGTAGGCTGCATCTCCAGCACCCAGCCTTCCTCCCGGTCCGCCACCAGCAGCGTCTCGCCGGTTCCCCACAGACCGTATTTGTCAATCAGGCCGCCCATGAGCTGAACCGCCTCCCGCGCCGTGCGGCAGCGTTCCAGGGCAACACGCCCCAGCTCTGAGGCATAAAAAATGCCGCGGCCTTCCTTCGGTTCCAGATATTCCAAGTGGAGAGAATTATTCGTGCATTCGCCCAGCATCAGACCGTGCTCGTTCATCACGGCGTAATCGCTGTCGATATAGGCATAGGTGTGAGCCACTTCGGGAATCTCTCCCAGGGGTTTTGTGTGCTTCTTTCCCGGATACGCATAGGCCTCCGCCCGCTCCGGCGCCACGAGGCGGGGATTCGAGTAACATTCGTACTCCGGCAGATCGTCCCAGGCGATGGCAGAAGGATAAACCTTGCGCATCGCGCCGGCCGGATGATCCTTCGCCGACACATACACAATGCTCGGGTCACTGGAGAATGAATCGTTGGAATGGGTGACATACGCGCTTCCGTCCGCAGAGGCGCCCTTTGTAACAATGGTCGTGGTACACGCTTCCGCATTGGAAGCAGCCAGACAGACCACGCTCAGTGCAACAGACATAAAAACGGATTTTGTTTTCATCTAAATAACTCCTCGTATGATAAATAAAACTCTTTTATATTGCTTTTCTATTTTACTATAACAAACAGCTGCAGAAATTCCACAGCTGTTAAAGCGTTCCCTTATGTATTGTATCATTTACGCAACGGCAGCATCCAGCCCAGCTTGTCCGCCAGGTATGCCCCCGTCCCTGCGGCAGCCGAATTCAGCGCCGAACGACACCCGTCCAGCACCCACTCGAACACCAGCAGCGGCACCGCTGCCCGCATCGGCAGCCCCAGCATAAAAAGCAGAACCAGTACACAGTACAGTCCGCTGCCCCGGTACTTCATCCCTGCCATTGAGAACAACATAACCCAGACAAAGAAGCCGACGCCCGAAAGAACGGAAACCGGCATACCCACATAACGCACTGCCAGCATACAGGCAATTCCCAGATACAGCACCGTACCCGTTTTGCCCAGCAGTTTTCCGCAACGCCAGGCAGTCCGGCCTGTTTCTTCCGCAATTCCCATTCGCCACAGACTGCGCAGGGCATCTCCTTCCCCGGAACCGGAAGAGCAGACGGCAAAAGCCTGCAGCAGAACCGATTTAAAGTTACGCAGAAAATGCGCCGGACAGTCTCTGCCGCAATGACGCAGCTGGTATCCGTAAACCAAAACGCCGTAGGCCACACAGCAAAAAGCCGTCACCAAAACCAGTTTCACTCCGGGCCACAGAACAGCCAGACCCCGGACCCCAATCATGGGGCAAAGCAGGAAAAACAGACCCACGGGCAAAATCCGCAGCCATAACGTTCCGGCAAAAGCAGTCACATCCGCCAGAGAGCTAATCAGCCTGCGGCCTTCTTCCCCTTCCGGGCCGATTTTCGCTGCGGCAGCACCGATCAGCACCGACAGCAACAACAGCCATGGAACAAGAGGCCGGAACCAGCGCAGACCGAAATCGGCAAACCCGGCAAAGGTGGCCGGAATCATGAAAGACCCGGTAATTCCTCCTGCTGCCAGACCAAGGACTGCGGCGCCAATCACCGCAATGCTGTGGAAAAACCACAACCTGGCAGGATACGAACGACCAGACTGTAGCTGCACGCGCTGCATCACACCGGAAACAAGATTCAGAAAGACGAGAGGAAGCGCCAGCAGGAACAACAGCTTCACATACGCCATGCCTACCGTATACATCATCACGTACACACCGCGCCCGGCGCCCGCAAAGCCAAGGATCAGACCCACGAGAACGCTTACAATAAAAGACGCAATCATCAGAACCGTACTATTCAATTTTAGATTGACCGGTATTCCGTGAATCTGCATGGTCCACCCTTCCTGTTAAAACAGCGCGCTATAAAAAACAGCAGCACCATCTTGTAAAAAAGCCGGTTCCTTGCGGTTCCGGCTATATAGTTCTCATAATTTGGTGCGGGCGACAGGACTTGAACCTGCATGGATAAACCGCCAGATCCTAAGTCTGGTGCGTCTGCCAATTCCGCCACGCCCGCAAAACATTTTTAACCAAATGCTGAATATATCTGCGTTGATAACGAAGACTATAATTAATTATACTATCCTTTTGGTTCTTCTTCAACAGTTTTCTTAACTCATATACAATTGTGCTTCTTACTCATAAAGCGAGCGCTTTACACTTCGTACTGGTGAGAAAAAAATCAGCGCAACCTGTCAATCTGACAAGCTTCGTTTGTGCGTGGCAATCATTACAAAGGCAACCATTCTTTAATAAGACATCTGCATAAAAACCATTTGTGAAATATCTTTCCATTGTCTTGCTTCCGTTTCTGAATTGCGCTACAATATCACTGCGGAAGACATTGCATCAGTCGGAAAGACAGGTGTCAATTTGAAAAAACTGAAAAGAAGATTGGATATGAGGGTTTATCTGGACAACTGTTGTTATAACCGTCCTTATGACGATCAGTCACAGCTCAGAATCTCTCTTGAATCGCAGGCAAAGCTTCATGTTCAAGCCATGATCAGGGATGGAGAAATCAAGCTCGCATCCTCGTATATGCTAATTTACGAGAATTCTAAAAACCGTTCTGAAACTAAACGCAGGGCAATTGAGCAGTTTGTCGCAAACAATACCTCTGTTTATATTGACGAAACACATAGCAGTGAAGTAGAAAATCTAGCAGAAACTATCGCGGCAACCGGAGTGAAATCTGCTGATGCTATACACACCGCTTGCGCTATTTTGACAAAAAGCGATTATTTGCTAACCACAGACGACAGACTTCTCAAGTACAAAAATGATAACATCATGATAGTGAATCCTACGGAATTTATCCGGTTGATTGGAGGTACAAACGATGAATAATTCCAATACCGCTGAAATCATGGAAAAAGGCATGGCCTGCCTTTTAGAAAATTTGGGTGAAATCGAAACCGAACGCTTTATTTCTGTGATTATCAGAGAACGCTTCGATTATACTAAATGGAGAAAAACTTATTTTGGCGATATGAGCGTTAAGGAATTAAATTCCAATGCTACCGCGTACGCGCAGGAGCATCCGTTTAAACCGAAAAATGTGGATTAAATTATAAGACTGAGCATTGCTTCCGCAGCGCCTGCAAAACCGGCAGGCGCTATTTTAATTGTTGTCTTCAATTCAATACCGCATGCGTTGGCTTAACCCCCCTTACATTATCGGCCAGTTCTGCCAGATACACTTTTACTTACCTGACTATTATCGTATAGAATTTTTCCTGATTTTCAGCGTTATCCGCGCTGAACATCACCCGCACGGACGGATTTGCACCGGTTTTAAACAGACCGGCTATGCCGCCGAACAGATTCAGATGATACGTTTCATGCGGCGGCACCGTTCCATCATAACGCAGTGTGACCGTTCGCGCGACTCCGTTGCCTCCCTTGTCAGCAAATTTGGAAGAGATCACCGTGTTATTGTAATCGGTTACGGAAAAATCGCTGCCCACTACGCCAAAATCGGTAAAGTGCAGCACTGCCTGCGGATTCTTCAGCGGCGTGTCCGACTGGTTCTGTATTGTAATCCGCGGCCACTGCCCCGGCGGATACGCCACCTTGTCCGCATTTACCACTTTGGGACCTGAATGCTGTTCAGTCTTTTGAAACACATTCCAGTTGCTGCCGCTGAACTGCACGTTGTCAGCCTTTGCAGAAACGCTTTCTTTGTTGGATGAAACAATGGGCGGTGCTTTTTTGGTTGCATTGCCGGAAGCCTGATTTTCAGACGGAGCCGCTTGTTCTAATGCGCCATCCTTCTTTATATTTCCGCTTCCTGCCTCTGTACCGGTTTTGGTATTTCCTTCAGCTTGAGTCTTTTCTATTTCACCCGAATCCGCCGGAGCTTTTTTATCTTTCACTGCAGCGCCGGTTTCATTGGGTACGCCCTGTGTTGCCGCAACGCCTTCTGGCAATTTCTGTTCAGCAGGCTGCTGCGTACTCCAAAAGGCTACACTCCCAATCAGCAATAATGCAACCAAGCCAACCGCCGCATTGCGTTTACCAGGCTTCATCAGAAAATCATACCAGTGGGATTGCAGTAACTTGCACAGTTCCTGAGCCGAAGCCACTCTGCGTTCCGGATCCAGTTCCACGCAACGGCGTATCGCTTCGGTCAGCGAGCCGCGATATTCATTTCCCAACAGCGCTTTCAGCGTCATGCCCAACGCATAAAAATCACTGCGGTAATCCGTGGCCGCAAAACCGTACTGCTCCGGCGGCGCAAACCCCGGCGTACCTAAAATCCGCGTGTCCTGCTCCGCATCCTCTTTGATGACCCGCGCCGCGCCAAAATCAATCAGGCACAGTGCGCCGTCCTCTTTCAGTATTATATTGGAAGGCTTGATATCTCGGTGTATGATACCCTGCCCATGCAAAAACTCCAGCGCGTCACAAAGCTGCAGACCCACACGCCGCACCGTTTCCTCCAGCAATGCGCCTTCCCTGTCTAAAACATCCTGCAGGTTGCGCCCGTCCACATATTGCTCAATGACACAGGTACGCCCTTCCCCTTCCGCTGCATAAAAAATTTTCGGCAAAAGCGGATGGGACAGCTTCATCAGCTTCCGGTACGGTAACTCAGTGTACGGAATGGTTTTACGGATATAAATAGCATTTTCCGCATCAATGACAATCTCTGTCATCCCGCCGTTGCGTTCCTTCAGCACGGAAACCTGTTTGAAGTTGTCCTGTATGAACCGCATCGCTTCCTGCATTGTGTCTGTTCCCTGCAAAATGTTGTATAATAGGTACAGCAAACTAAATTCGCGCCTTTGCGCTTCACCAGTATTATAGCATAAACAGAAAGGATTTTTTCCATGGGCAAGGATACCGATGAATTATTTTCCGAACTGACCAAAGCAAAAACGGACAAAGAACTGAAAACGTTTTATGAACGCAACGAAGAAGAACTGCAACATCCTGACGCCGTTGCCTGTCTGGAACAGTTATTTGCAAAACACAAATTAAAAAAGGCCGATGTTATTCTCAACACCGGCCTGGAACGTACCTTTGCCTACCATCTGCTGGCAGGGCGCAAAACCTTTACCCGCGACAAACTGTTGATTTTCGCCATCGCCGCCCACCTTACCATAGAAGAAACCCAGACACTGCTGAAATACGCAGGCGAGGGCAAGCTGTATGCCCGGGATGCCCGGGACGGGATGGTGATCCACGCCCTGAACCACAAGCTGGACATATGGAAAACAAACGAACTGCTCCGGGAAATGGACCTGCCGGAATTTGTGCTGGCAGGGTGAAAGATTTAGTAATTTTGTATATATGGTTTTAATACCTCAAGCAACTGATACACTTTTGTTCCCGGATTACAATCCGATGGCAATTTTCCCTGATTTATTTCATTCAATTTCTTTGCATTTTGAATCGCAACTTCCAGAAAAGGATATAGAACGCCAAATAGTCCAGAAGAATTTTTGCGATATTGGATCCCAAGAACTCTCTTAAGATATCCATCCAGTTTTGTAAAGCAGTCTTTTCTGTCAATAGCAGACTGCAAAAAACTAAAATGCAACAAAAACCAAACCTCAATACACTGATTCGACCACACAGCATGATAGGTAGTTTCAGAATTGCTGCTTGCTTGGCAAAGATTTATAACTGCATTAAAACTTTCAGATGGAAAATCATCTTTATCATAGACAATCCACACATGCCTATAGCCATTCGAACTGGAAGCAACTTTTCGTTCTGCTTTTTTAAACAAATTAACGGTATTATTCCCTTCCCCTTCCACATCAAGATGAATTCTGTTTCGAAATTTTGCATTAACAATATCGCAAATCGATTTAAAATAGCAAGGTTCTGTACGCTCCCCTTCAGAAACTATCAAATGATATTCCGGTGCAATCAGTTTCGCCACATCCCGGCGAGGCTTCATCCAACTTTTTCCCAAATCCGACTTTTTACGCGGCTTCAAACTCATAAACCAGTCTCCCATTTCAGCATATTATTAAGATACGGATCTGCGCCATAACGCCCTTCCAGATATTGCTTATCATATGCAGCCGTGTTATTGATCCTTTCGTTATCTTCCTTTCTCAGTTCGTACAAGGAATACAATTCACTACTATGCTCCTCATCAAGTGCGGCAAACCATATTTCATCCCGCCGGAAAACAGTGTTCTTCATCGTTGAAACATCATGGGAAGAAAACAACAATTGGGCTCCTTTTGTATTAATCTTTGGGTTAGTAAAAAGCCGAATTACATAACGAAGCAGTTTGGGATGCAGTTTTGCATCCAGTTCATCTACAATAACAAGGCGTCCTTCTTTTAACGCCAGTATGATGACCGGCAATGCAGCAAAAAGCTTTTTCGTTCCCTCTGACTCACTGGAAAAAGGTAATTCAAATATCGAATTATGCAATGTGCGTTGCAGCATAAACTGATTGTCCGCTTCGCTAAACCGATAACCACTGATATCTATCCCCATATCATTCATCATCGTAATGAAGATATTTTTAGAAACCTCATCCTCCGCTACCAGGATCTGATGCTCTGCCATAGGATTCGCATAACTTCGAATAACACATTTTTCAAACCACGCAATCACTTCGTTTATAACTGGAAGAGAGTAATTAATCGCCAGAAACGAAAGCAACGGCATTTTGGAATTTACTTCCGTATTGACAGATTTTGCCTTTAATACCGTACCCAATTTTACCCGCCTTCCGTAACGCTCAAAAAGCATTGCTGATTTTTTGGCTCCGAGTTTTTTCCGATAGAGTGTTTCAAATATAATTTCATCTCGCAGAACAGAGATTTCGTAACGATATTCGTAATCATTTATACGGAAAAACAGTTGAAACTTTGTAGGATTATTTGAAGAATTCTTATCTAATAAAAAAGGAGCGCAGAAAACTTTTTGTTGCGCAATGAAACGGACATGCGTCTTACCAAGATCAAAAACCGGCCCGGTCACCATCGATATAACACACCCCAATGCAGCAATCAAATTTGTCTTTCCGCCACCGTTAGGGCCATAAATTACACCAACAGGCAGAATATCAGAAGCTTTTTCTGTTTTAATCAGAGTCTCCCTAAACTCAGAAAGTACAGCTGCCTGAAAATCAAAAGTGGTTTCTTCTCTGTACGACTTAAAATTCGAAAATGAAAACTGACAAAGCATAAAGGCACCCCCTTCTTTGTCAGCATAGCATATAAAAATGAAAAAATCAAGTTTTATATCTATTTTACAAAAATATTTTTAGTATTTTGGCCATAAATTGTTTTATAGTCTTTGAACCTTAAAACCTTAAAATTTGGTTTTCAGAATACTCTTCAATAGCAAATGTTCTTTCATCTGTTTATTATTTATTATTTACGTAAAAAAGACCTGCCCATCAGACAGGTCTCTTGCTTTCAGCAATCCGTACTATTTGGAAACGCCGTATGGCAGGCAGTGAAAATGCATGTTTTAGGTTAAACACTTTCCCTTCCTGTAAAAATCAAATTGTAATTTGGCAAGATGCTTCTTCATATCCTTTAGCCAGTCTAGCATTTCACTTTGTTTTGAAATTGTCAGCCTTTTTATTTCTCAATTAAGATTTTTGTTACAGTTTTTCCTTCAACAACAAATGTCAATTTTCCAGTTTCATAAGTTACTGGATCTATTATACAGTCGTACAACACTTCGCCATTGATAAATTTGTAGTCAGTGCCAAGCGTTTGCGCCACAGTGCCCAAAGGTATACCTACTTTAAGACCGTTATCCAATGAAACCTGCGGAGCATCCAAAATTATCTTTAGCATCGGATGGCTGGTTGCTCCGTAACCAGTCTTGAATACAAAATTAACTCCAGGATATTCATACATGATATCATTGTAACCGCCCCAATAGCTTTCCATGTAATAATGGCCTATACGATAAGGTTTTCCCATAACCTGTTCAACCTGTTCCATACTGGAACTCATGGATAGTCCTTTAAATGTCAATTGGTTAGGCTGAATAGGCGCAGCAAAAGATACACTCGCCACAAATGTCATCAAAACAGTTAAAAGCATTAAGAACAACTTCTTCAATTTAAGCCCTCCTTGTTATAGCTAAAACATTTTTCATAACACACCGTTACCATGTTTTTACTTTCTGTGTACAAAAGTACCGCCTAATTGTATTTTAGTCACACGATTTGTTTTTTCATCTACATATATTTCAACTGTTTCAGATCCGGTTCTGCCAGAAAAATTCGTGTATTGCGGGGTAACATATCGATAACAATAAATAGGACCTGTATCTTTTTCAAAATCATATCCAATGTATGTTTTCTTATCGGGGTTACCTAAACGTCTAATAACTTCTTCTGTTGTTACTCCAATACCAACGCCACTTGGTTGCAATACAATCTGTGGATTGTTAATTGCTGTAACCGTTGATAAGTAAGGGTCATTTACCTTCCCACTAAAACTCCAAGTAAAGAAACCCGCGTCCAAGCCACCCGGATTGAAATAAAACCTATATGTCGGGTTGCCCATTACATAGCCTACCATGTCGGTTTTAATGGGTTCCCCCCATTTAGCAACCACTTCATTAGCACTCATGCCAATATGAACACCATTTATAGTTTGAACCTCAACATATCCTGACATTGCAAATGCCACGTTGGCAAACACAAACAAACCTACGAGTAAAGCCATTATTTTCTTCATCATTTTTCAATCCTCCTATGTTTATACTTTCTTGGCAGTCACTTCTACAATTTTCCATTCACCGTTTATAATTTGCAAGTTTGCCTTTCCTTTAAAATATTGAGTCGAAATACCGGCTTTAAGCTGATCCTTTGCTTCTAACGTGTATTCAATCACTGCCCTTGCATTGTCTGCAGAAACCGTGCGTATTTCTGTCAGAGTGCTGGAAATAGTAGTAGAATAACCAGTTACGAACTTATCATAGCCACCCACATAGTTCTGCATTCCCGGTCCCAGATAATTAAAGGCTGTGCGATACTCTTTAGCCGTTATCGCCTTATGGAATGCTCTCAAAGTTGCTTCCGGATCCTGACCGGTTCTTTTGTTTTCAGCTGCCGTAACGCCCTTGTTTCCTTCGCTATTTCCGGTTTTATCCTGTAATGTAAAAGAACCTTTAGGGTAAGCACCTCTGAATACATCTTCACGAATTTCTCTTGCTTCTTTTGCCTGTTTTGCCCTGGCAATATCCTTAACAGCTGTCGGACTGACAGCCTGGTACACCATCAGTCGACTTTTAAAGCCAGCTTTATCAACAAAGTCTTCATAATTGCGTTCTATACCGTAAAACGTCTGCACACCACGCTTTACATAAGAATTTTTTCCAAACTCCACCACGCAGATTTCTTGATCCACCTTTGGAAGGGGATTCCCCAAGATGTATTCATAATCAACACAAAGATATTGTGTCTCTGAATTACTAATCTTATTCAGAATATAGCCATTAATCTGCTGTATATTGCCAGACGAGGGTGACAATTGATGCTTTTTCCATAAATCGTCTGATGCAGTACGCGCCTCAGATACTGCCACCAGTACTTTATTGAAATCGGATCGCAACGGTTTCAATTCTATAAAATCATCATTGACCGCGATAAATTCTGTAGCCCCCGTTAATTTATTCCCGGCTTCCAATAGTTTTAGCGGACTGTTTTTTAACTCTTTGTCATCCAGTATACGATAAGCCTCTTCTAAAAAAGCTTTGCCAATTTCTTCTTTGGCTTTTGTTTTGTCCTTTGCTTTCTTATAATAATTCAAAACGGCTTCCCTGTCGCCATTTTTAATTGCTTCCTTCGGCGAAGCATCATCAAAAAAAGATACACCGAACCCAATGACAACGACAGCCAGTATGAGCCTGAATCCCCATTTCAAAAGCGTGCCAAAAACACTGCTCTTTTTTTCTGTTTCCTGGGGAGTGGATTTCATATTTTGTATGGAAGACGAATCCTTCTGCTCCGGTTGCGTAGCAGACGAAACACTTTCCCAGTTACCAAACTGAAAACCACATTTTCCACAGAACTTATCCCCATAACTGACTTCATTTTGACAATTTGGGCACATATATTTATCTGCGGTCATTTTACTTTGCCCCCTTCGTGCTAAGCTATCGACCAAGGCTTAAATCTGTTTTTACCGCATATGGACTATATTTCGTTATGTAATCCAAAAATTCCTGACCTTCACTGCCACCAACAGCATCTGACGGAATATTGACCGAGCCTCTCCGGTGTGTTATTACATAATATTTAGTTTTTATGGTAATAGCCCCTACTACAACAAGTACAATTCCCCAAATCAAAGAATCTGAAGAAGCAAGTGTAGCTAATCCGCCTAAAATCATCATAATACTTACAACACTAAACTTTTTCTTAACATGTACATCCGTGATTTCACGAGCATCAATCGTCGCTCTTTGTTTTCCAAATTTAAAAACATATTGCTTATATTGTTCCACTTCCATAATCGGGCCATTTGCAACTATATTTGTTACCTTGAAACCACTTCCACCCCAACTTGTTGAAAATCCCCATTCTTTATGCTCGTTCATGGGAACAGCATTCGCTGCCGGAGCCGGAGTTACATAAGCAGCACCCGACGCCATCTGTACTGCGTTTATTACATTGCCAAGCGCAACACCACATTCCTTGCAGAACATCGTGTTATCATCATATGCTTTTTTACAAGCCGGACATTGTTTCATCGTAACATCTCCTTTATCAATCATTTTCACTTCAGCAACTCCCGGTAATCTATCTGCAACGCCTCTGCAAGAAGCATCAGGGAAGATATTTTAAAGACTTCCCTGCCCCTCTCAATATCCGAAATTCGTGAGCGGGAAACACCGGAAAGGCTGGCTAACGTTTCCTGCGTCATCTGTAATTCTTTGCGCCGGAACATAATGTTTAATCCAATGCGCCTGCATTCTTTTTCCAGTACGTCCACATTAGCCTCCCTTCTGTTTTAATTATCTCACAAAACACTGCGCTCAACTGTGCTATATCCTGACACTTTGTGCTTTATACAGATAATAACAATCCGGTAATCCGGATTTTACTACAGAATCATCCTGGAGCTATTATACGGCAGGCAAATCTTAAATTGGTGTCCCCGCAGGACACAAAAAAACAGCGCAGCCTGTCAAGCTGACAAGCTGCGCCGGTGTGCTGGAGTCATTACAAAGGCAATCATTCTTTTAAACTCTATGTCTTTTCAACTACTCTGTTGCATTTTCCATTCTCAGTAACTTCACCACGCTCTTACGCGTGCCCGGCAGTTTTGCTTCTGTAGCACCAGGCACACAAATATCCGCATCTGCTTCGCCCTCTGGAGCATCTTTGCAATGATTCTTCATCTGCTTTTGCAACGCATCCACAATGGCCCGGTAATCGCCCTTCTCCACATCTTCATAAAACGCAACTTTCAAATACGTGTTGGCCCGACTTCCGCCGATATAAATCATGCGCTGCATCACCGCATCCGTCAGTTTGGAAACTTCCACATCCACCAGCAACACCGCTTTGGCTTCCAGTCCTTTGTACTTGCGAGTGGTTGTGACCCATACTTTTCCTTCTTCCAGTGTATTGGAAACCGGAATCCCTGCCAGTTCTGTTACGCCATGCAACGCACTGTGCTCTAAAGAATGAACGGAAAGTATCACCATGTCTTCCAACGCCACACGGTTTTCCTGCATGGTTTTCACAAAACGTTCAGCAATGCCTTTCAGCACAGCCTTGCCATTATAAAAAACAGCTTTCGGTTTTTCCCCATGCACATCGTTCACATAGGGTTCCTGCCGCATATCCACCAGCGATCCAACCGTCGCCGCAATCTCCGCCGTATTCCGGCAGTTGCGGTACAAAACTAACCGGCACTCCGCCTCACTGTCCAGATACTGTGGCTGTTCCGGTGAATTCCGTTCCAGAATAAATTGGTTCCGATCATAGAACACATAAAAGCTTCTATCAGAAGAACTACACTTTATTGATTTGCTGTTTATTACCAACAAATAATGCTTGATGTCTAGGAGGAAATTTCTTTGGTATTTCTATTCTTTTATCATAGTTATAGTAAAGCGCATACCTGCCCAACTCAAAAGCACGCGGACTATAAGTATACCCACCATCGACCTCATATAATAAACCAACAGCCAAAAAATCTTCTATGAAATAATCATTATAGTATATTTCGTTCTCTCTAATATTAACTTTTATAAATTCTAAGTCTTCTTCTGTAAGGTTTGTAATACACTTACCTAATTTAAAAAATAGATTTGCGTCAATCTCATGATGAATAACTGCCCTTGCAATATTAGCAAGGTATTCCGATTTTTGTAATGTTACACAATCATTAATCAATTTTATAATTCTTTTAGCATATTCTCTTAATTTCTCTGGTTCGCCTTGATAACCAGATTCATAATTTGGACTTGCTTTTGCAAGATGTACTGCCAGTAATTCAATGGATTGAGTCTGAATATCCATAGTTGTCCGATTGTTCGGCTGATTAAATTTTATTAAGAAATGTTGGAAATTTTCCAAAAGAATTTTATCTTCTATAGAAATTGATTCATTTGCCAACTCGTTATAAATGAAACTTATCACTTCGCCAACAGTACCAATGTTTTTCGTTAAAATTTTAATAAGTAGGCTGTAAAGCTTTTTTCTTCCATATTCTGATGTTATAAGCATTTTTCCCCGAGTAATTAAATCTGTACTCATTATCGTATTAACCCTTCTATTTTCTGCTATACAAGCTAATCTAAGTCTACATTAACATGTGTCCATGGTTTAATACTTTTGTAAAAAACGGCTGGTTTGACAGTTAACATTTCATAGACGAAGTCACCTATATCACCATCATCTTTTGGTGTTATTATAAAATCACCATTTTTCATTTTACACACATTTGAAAGACTGCTTAATTTCTTTATAACCTCACTATTGCATTTTAAGATATAAACTATTGGTATTGGAGAATAGCGAGACTTGCTTAATGAGCCTAAATATTCTTTTATTGCGTTTTGAATGTCTTTTTTAGGACTAAATTCATCAAAACTTCTGTAATTGGTGTCTTTTATATAATATTCTATGGGCACTTTTACTAAAAAAAAGCTTTTATCTCTGTCAATATATTTTGTATACAAGAAATTTAGACGCATTATCACAACACATACCTTTCTTTATATCTAATTTACAAATATAGTTATCACACCCATGTAAATTGTGACCTCAATTATCACGGAACAGCGTCATGTTCCTATTTTCGTCTATTAACATACTCATAAACACTTCCTGGTTTCACATACTCAAAACCAGATTCGGTAACAGTTAGGCGAATCCCACTATTTGTTTTTTCAATAATACCGCCAAATTTCAGGCCCATTATATTACCTTGCTTGATGGAAAGTTTATTTCCATTGGCTTGACAGATGTAGCAGTATTGCCGCTATTAAAAGAATTTTCAAAAATCAATAATAAAATGAATTATTGCTTCCGTATTCTATTTATCTTTTCATAAATCCCCTTCGCCAACGGTTCATCATAACGGGCACGTAAACCTGTTAGTATCGATAACGGCATAATATTTCACTGGAGACCCTTCTTTCTCGCTTCTGCAATTTCTGAATTAATCTCTTCCAGTGTCATATCTGAAATGCCATACTCTTCAGCAATTCGACTGGCACGTTTCATGGCGCGTATTCCCCGGCTTTCTTCTTTGTATTCTATTTTCATGCTGAAAGGAATTCCCTGTTCCTGGACAAGCCGGGCCACACAAATTTTAAGATAAGACTGGAGATTTAAACCTAATTTTTCACAAACCTGCACCGCCTGCATTTTTTCTTTGTCATCTACCCTGAATTGTACTAATGTGCTGGCCATGATTGCACCTCCTTACCATTTACATTATAATACAAAATATAATTATTTGCAATCATTTGATTACATTTTAACCGACATTTGCTATTACATCCTGGTAGTAAAATATCAGGATTTTATTATCGCGCTCAGAAACGACAGATATTGACATTGCTTTCTGTCAGTTCCTGATACAATTTGAATAGCCACGCCACACATTCCGCTTGGTGGACATTTTTGCAAATCAAGATAATATCTACATTTTCCATATAAAAAATCACTTGCGCCTCTCCTTTTTTTAATTATGTAAGACGCTGCAATCCCAGTGCCAGCGCCGGTTTCACAAAAAAGTCTTACAGTCTTACATTATTTCCGGCAGACAGAGGTAGTGAAATTGAAATCTAATTCATATAACGGACGCACATGTAAGCAAAGGATTATTTATCTTCTTTCTGTAAAAATGTAAGACTGTAAGACTCTGGGAACAAAAGCGCGTGGTTATCAGTTTCCCAAGTCTTACATTTGTCTTACAATCTTACATTCCGGTCATGCTTCAGGCAGCCGGATCGTATTTCAGGCAGACATAGTAGCCTTTTTCGCCGTCAACTTTTGTACAGTTCGCATATCTGCCGCTTGCATTTTTCAGTAGATACCCTTGTTCCGCCCACTGCTTTTTCACAGCGTCAAAATGGAAGCCGATGTTCTGCAGCTCCCGTACCAGCACGGTCTTGTTAATCTCCACACAGGTGGAACACGAAGGGGTTTTACCAATGTTGGAGTTATATGAAAACATCAGGGCAAGCCGCAACTGTAAGATTTAATCAAAAAGCTGGACAGTCTCAGCGAAAAGAATCTGAACCGCGTTATTTCAGTCGTCGATCTATTAATTGAGAATTTCTTATCCGGGGAGGACTTCCGTATGCAAATCAAAAGCGAGTCACACCCGGTTGAGTAAGAAGATTGAAACAAAAAAACTCCCGTTCTTTCGAACGGGAGCTGATTTTTGGTGATCCATCCGCGACTCGAACGCGGGACACCCTGATTAAAAGTCAGGTGCTCTGCCAACTGAGCTAATGGACCATTAAAATTTGGCTGGGGTGGCAGGGCTCGAACCTACGCATACAGGAGTCAAAGTCCTGTGCCTTACCGACTTGGCTACACCCCAAAATGAAAAATTGGGGTGGGTAACAGGATTTGAACCTGCGCGTAACGGAGCCACAATCCGCCGTGTTAACCGCTTCACCATACCCACCATGTAAGCGCCGCTTAATGACGGAAATTATTATAACACAGGCTTTTCAAACTGTCAACTATGAATCTTTTTAAAATATTCTTCCGTCCAGGCTTTTGCCGTCGGCGTCACGGCCAGTCCGCCTTCCGCGGTTTCCCGCAGCCCGTACGGAAGCGCTCTTCCCACTTTGTCCATGGCATCGATCGCTTCATCCGCCGGAATGAAACTGCCCACACCGGCCAGCGCCAGTTCCGCAGCCAAAAGGCACTGCACTACGCTGCCGGCATTGCGTTTGATACAGGGGACTTCCACCAGTCCGGCAACCGGGTCGCAGACCAGTCCCAGCATATTTTTGAAAACAATGGAAACCGCATCGCCAATCTGTTTCCCGTTGCCGCCAAAAATATAGACGACCGCGCCAGCAGCCATCGCTGCGCCGCTGCCGCATTCCGCCTGGCAGCCTCCGGTTGCGCCGGCAATGGAAGCCCGGCTGGCGATCACTTCGCCGATCACACCGGCAATAACCAGCCCTTCTACCAGTTTCTCCCGGGACACGCCGCAATGTTCTTTCAGGGACATCAGCACCCCCGGCAGTATGCCGCTGGCTCCTGCCGTAGGCGCCGCTACGATGCGCCCCATGGCTGCATTGGCTTCCGCCGCGGCCAGAGCATACGTCACGGCCGAGCCGGCCACCGGGCCTAACAAAGCCGGCCTGTTCCCGCCCGCCTGTATCGTTTCCATGTATTCTTTCAGTTTTTTAGCGGAGCCGCCGGTCAGCCCGCTGTTGGACGTAACGCCTGTCATACCGAAAGTGACCGCTTCCTCCATGACCTGCAGCATGGTATCCATCTTTGCCAGAATGGCAGCCTGATCGGTTTCCAGCTGGGCCGCGCTTCTCTCCAGCAAATACTCCAGCAACGGAAGCTGCTTTGCTTCCGACTGGCTGACCAGCCGGGCCCATGACAATTTATCCTGCTTCATAGAAACCCTTTCCGTAAATCCTGCTACATATTTTTTCTGCCTGCAACGGAGTGAAACACGCCGTTGCCTTTTTTTACGAAACCTTATCTACGAACCGTACCAGTTTTACCGGTCCCAGTTCTTCCAGATGACGAATCACTGCCGGAGGGACCGCCTGGTCGCACTCGATGACCATGGCAGCTGTTTCCCCTTTGCCTTCGCGGAACACCCGCATGGAGGCAATGTTAATCTGTTTTTGCGCCAGGATGGTGCTCACCAGCGCAATCACGCCGGGTTCATCCCGGTGGGGCACAAACAGGGCCGGCAGCACCCCGGTCAGTTCTACCGGGAAGCCGTCCACTTTGGTGACCATGATCTGGCCGCCTCCCACGGACGCCCCGATGACTTCACAGGCATTCCCGTTTTTCCCGGTCAGCCGGAACAGCACAGAGTTCGGATGCGCCATACTGCCCAGATCCACCGGATGAAACGTAAATTTCACGCCCGCTTCCGCAGCCAGTTTTAATGCGTTGGGAATACGCACATCATCCGGTTGCCAGCCCATCAGACCGGCCACGAGAGCCCGGTCTGTTCCGTGTCCCTTATAGGTACGGGCAAACGAACCGTGCAGTAAGATTTCGGCTTGCTGCGGCCGCTCTCCCAAAATGCCCGCTGCCAGCAGCCCCAGCCTGCAGGCGCCCGCCGTATGCGAACTGCTGGGACCGATCATGACCGGTCCTACAATATCAAAAATATTCATGGATTCCTTCCTCCCGCAATCACGCGCTGCTACGCTGCTGAATTCCGCTGCTCAGATACTCACAGGATGCATGCAGGCAAGCAGCAAAAATCCGGGTCGTTTCCTTTAACATGCTTTCGCTACCTCTGTTTTCAAATAATTATAGCATAAACGCAATAGGGGGTAGTAATTTTTTTTGTTATCGTATATAATAAATTAGTTATAAGGGAAAGTGTTTTTATGATTTGCTATTAAACCTCCTGCGCCTTCCGGAGCGAAAGCGTCCCGTCGGAAGAGAGCGGAGAGCAAAATGTGTAATGGCGAATCATGAAATCACGCAGGAAAGGAGGAACCGGCCATGTACAAAGTATTAAAAAGCTCCAACACCGGCGTTGATGAATTCGACATCGAAGATATGGAAAAAGGCTGCTGGATCGATATCGTCTCCCCTTCCACGGAAGAGATTGATGAAATTGCCAACGCCACCCAAATTTCCAGAGATTTCTTGACGGCTGCCCTTGACCGGGAAGAAAAAGCCCGTACAGAAATTGACGAAGAACAGCTTCTGGTCGTCATCGACATTCCTTTTTTCCGCAGCAATAAAGACTATGATACCATGCCCTTAGGCATCATTGTCACAAAAGACGTCATCGTGACCGTCTGTCTGGAAAGCAACGCGGTTACCTCCGGCTTTAACGCCCAAACGTACAAAATGTTCAGTACGTATAAGAAGACCCGGTTCCTGTTCCAGATCCTGTATAAATCCGCTACACTATATTTGAAATATATCCGCAACATCATCCGCAGGACGGACGATTTGGAATCCCATCTGCGTCAGGCCATGGAAAATTCCAAACTGTTCAGCATGCTGGACTTACAGAAATCCCTGACCTATTTCACTACGTCCCTGCGCAGCAACTACATGGTGACGGAAAAACTGCTGCGGTTGCGCACCACGGCCCAGACACAGCAGCTGATCAAGCTGTACGAAGAGGACGAAGACCTGCTGGACGATGTCATCGTAGAATACAAGCAGGCTATTGAAATGGTTGAGATGTACAGCCACATTTTACAAAGCATGATGGAAGTGTTCGCCTCCATCATCAGCAATAACCTGAACCTGGTGATGCGGTTTCTGGCTTCGGTCACCATCATCCTGTCCATCCCCACGCTGATTTCAGGCCTGTGGGGCATGAACGTGCCGGTTCCGTTTGCCGAGGTAGCCTCCGGCTTCTTTATCGTCTTCGGCATAACCTGTCTGGTCAGCCTGCTGGCCGGCTTCTGGCTGTGGAAAAAGCATATGTTCTGAATGGAACGGACAAACAAAAAGGCAGTTCCCGAATTGGGAGCTGCCTGATTTTTTATTTCTGCTGTTTTTTCTGCGCCGCCACAGGGCACAAATCACGTTTGGCTTTACAACCCAGCACGGATGCGATTATTTCACGATCAATACCGGAATGTTGGCATACTGGGAGATCTTGGTGCTTACGCTGCCCAGGAAAAATTCCGCAATGCCGGAAAGGCCGCGGCTTCCCAATACGATGGCGTCTGCCTTTTCCGCTTTGGCAATGGTCAGGATCCGTTCCGACGGATGTCCCAGTTCAATTTTATATTCCGCCTTGCCGGTAAAACCGCTGGCATCCACTCTGTCTCTGGCGCGGGCCAGCACTTCCCGTCCAACTTCTTCCAGATCAGCATTGCTCTGGCTGATGATATTGTGATCCAGCGGAACCGCCAGCAGCGCCGCATTGTTATAGGGCTGGATGACCGTCATCACCAGCAGTTCCCCTTCGAATTTACAGGCCAGCGCAGCAGCCTGCTCCAACGCGCGCCATGCGCTTTCCGAACCGTCAACAGGTACCACGATTTTTTTAAACATAGCACGTTCCTCCTTACTTTTCTTTCGGTTTGCCATGCTTACGCTGTTCGCGCTCCGCCGCCCGTTTTTCCCGGGCCTCGCGGATCCGTCTGGACTTGGAACTTTCCCGCCGCTGGAAATCCGATTCCGGTTTTGCCTGAGGCTCAATATACGTGCCGTGATCCCCAAACCGGTAATACAGAACATACCCGATGATCAGCGCAATGGGAAGAAAGCCCACCAGATACCGCCACTTCCCTGCCGTAAGAACCAGAAAGTTATAGCCCAACGCGATAATGGGAATTAAAATGTAACTCAGGATCCTTGCCTTCTGCGAACCCCGTCCGAAGAAACGGACGATGGCCACCCAGACAATGACGCCAACGGCAAAGCTGACAAATGACATGAACAACAAAAACAGGAATATCTCAAAATTCAACTTACAAAACCCCCAACTGCTGTATCGTTACAGCTTTTTAGTCACTGGCAAAACCCGAAGCAGTTCCCTGCACGGGTTTTATTAAAACGCTGATAAGAATCTGTCTCTTACAGAAAAATACAGCTGCTTACTTACACATCAAATTTTTTGGTCTCATCGCCTAACGGTTTATCCTTATCGGGATTTTTCTTGAACAGGTCGATATTTTCTTTCGCATATTTGGACGCGTCTTCGTACACTTTTTTGAAGGCGCTCATGTCTTTCGGCTTGCCGGCCTTGATCCATTCCATCACCACGCGGCCCAGACCGTATGTCATGCCGATGGCCAGGGGGATCTGCAGCGGGGCGAAGGGGATCAGGGTGGCCAGCTTGCCGCCGGCAAATACCGTGCCCATGGAACCCAGCAGGCTAACCGCAGCTTTTTCCGTAATTTTTTCTTCATACACGGAACCGATCTTCATGATCATGTAAATATCATTGGCAACGGTGGAAAGAGTACCGAGACCGGGAACCACTACGATTACACCGGCCCGGGCCGCCGCCCATTTGCACAGGGAAAGAGCTTCTTCCTCGCGGTCTTTATCATCGATTACCGTAATTTTCTCATCTGCCATAATGTTTCCTCCATTACATCTGCTATTAAAAAATCAAACAACACAGTTCGGAACGGCAGCGCCGCAACGCAAAGTCAGACCATTACGGAAAGACTGCGGGCACGCCGCCGGATTATCCGAATCAATTATATACTATGCGGCTGTCCTTGGCAAGAAAGCACGGCAGGCAACACACTTTTTTCACAACCGCGGGATTCGGAAACACGGATTCCTTCGCCGACTCATACGTCAGGCTTGTCCATGACAGGCAATGACGGCCTGCCAAGTTGTACACCGCTGCCCTCAAGATACTTTGTATACAACGCCGTCAGGGGCACAATCACAGCTAAAAAATGTTTCTCCCCGTTTTTTTCCAGGAAGGGATAGAGAAGCTCCAGGTTTTCCATTGTATCCACAATTTCAATGATAAGCGGCAGATTGTAACTCCCGCTGAAAAAAATGGGAACCGCACGGCCGTCATTCCCCCGGACCTGCCGTCCGTAGCCTGCATCGGCCCGGACCATGGTACCGCCCCCCAGACCGAGACGGCGCGCTTCTTTAAACACTGCCTTGAAAAACGGTTCGTCGCCGCACTGTACATCTTCCGCAGTAAAAATTTTCAATTCATACAACTTGACAAATTTCATACGCGTCACCTCTTTCGATCCCGTTATAGAGACGCTGATTACATGAGTTTGTGCGCAGACAAATGAATCAGCGTTTCCTTATATATAAAACAGAATAAAAAACGACATCACCATAGTAACTTTATAATTTATTATAGCATGTTATCCGTCAGCATGTAAGTAATTTATTTGCATAATATCGGCAGATAGAGTAAAATTATATGGTAACTTCTTATAAAAAGGGCAGTTACGATTACGTTCAAAATGGCAGTTGTTATTTCGTTCAGCACGCTGCGAACCGGAAGCCGTTCCCAGAGGAACCCTGTTTCTGTTTCCCTGCCCGGCATTCCCGTAACGCAACCGTATATAAGCGGAGGAACACGTATGTTATACCTGGCCTGGGATATTGACGGCACGTTATTACTGACCAACCGCGCCGGTTACGACGCGCTGCAGGAAGCGATCTGTGATTATTTCTTCAGAAAAGAGCCTTATGAATTCAAGCATACGCTGGCAGGCTGTACCGATTCGTCCATCATCAAGGAAATCGTTACGGATATCAAGGGCCATTGTACCAGCGGCTGGGCCGCGTCGCTGATGCTGAAATACGAGATGTACCTGAAAAGTAACCTGAAACTGCATAAAGGGTATCTGATGCCCAATGTGGAAAAAACGCTCCGGTATCTCAGCGAAAACGCGCCGGAGATCACGAACCTGCTGCTGACAGGCAACACCGCGAACGGCGCCCGGGACAAAGTAGCGGAGTATGGTATTGCCCGGTATTTTGATTTCCGTCACAGTTCCTACGGCGACCTGGCGGAAGAACGGGACGAGGTAGCAAAGATTTTATATACGCGTTTGTTGGCTGACGGACTGGTAAAGGCCGGCGAAACCGATTCGATCCTCATTATCGGCGACACGCCCAGCGACGCAAAATGCGCGGCGGCTATTGGCGCCCGGTGCGTCATCGTGCTGGCTGGCAGCGAATTTAAAAAGGAAGATTTCAACGACTGTCCCCCGTGGAAAATGTGGGACAAACTGCCTGACGACCCGGCTGATTTTGTCAGGGAAATCAGCGAAACGTAACCGGGCCTGTAATTAGATGAAACGTTCCCGATTCACATTATTGTTTTATATGATTCAGCCAAGGTAGTTCCCAAAAGCAGATTGCCGGGCCTGAATCGCATGTTTATAATTATGAGGCAACTATGAAATACTTAAATTTTTTGCTTTCAGCCATAGCGTTCCCTCTGTTGGCAGGGTTCGCGTTCCAGCCTGCGGCGGAAGCTTACAGCGCTTCTGATGTAGCGGCTGTGACCGGGGGACAGAACTGTCCCAATGCGGATTTACGCGGCGCCGACCTCAGCGGCGCCGACCTGACGGGACTGGATTTAACCGCCGCCAATCTGCAAAACGCCAACCTGACGGGAGCCAGACTGGAGCGGGCCATTCTGAACCAGGCCAGCTTGCAGGGCTGCAACCTGAAACGAGCCGTTTTTTCCGAGGCCCAGCTGACCGATGCCAATTTGCAAAAAGTGGACGCGCCCTATGCCTATTTCGGCCACGCCGTCATGAAAAACGCGGACCTGTCCGGCGGCAATTTTTTCCGCGCCGACTTCCGCGGTGCCACGCTGACCGGCCTGACAGCTTTTTCCGGAAATTTCCAGGAGGCCACCTTCGACAAAGCCGATCTGCGCAGGACGGATTTCACTTTTGCCAATCTGGCATACGGATGGTTTTTCCAGAGCGATCTGTCGGACAGCATCCTGACCGGAGCCAATCTGTATGAAATCAACGGAACCGGCCTCAAGGCGCAGCGCGCAAACTTTTCCAGCGCCAAGATGGGAAAGGCCCGGCTGGCCAACGGGGATTTTACGGAAGCCGTGTTTGAAAACGCCATGCTGGACAAGGCAAATCTGAAAGGCGCCGTCCTGAAAAATACGGTCTGGGGTACAGCGTTTAAAGAGCATGCGGAGTTCTGACGCAACCGGAATTCGGCAGCAGATAATATATTTTTTCAGACAAAACAGTTTTTTATGAGGGGAATCCGGGGAAACGCTGATGGATTATCAGGCACGCCCGCTTATCATTTTTGCGGCGGTCTTCCTCAGTGCTTTCTTACAAATTAACGTAGGAGGAATATGACATTGAACATCAACAAACAACGTGTACTGGACGAGTTTTATGAACTGATTAAAATTCCCTGCCCTTCTCTGGGCGAACGGGAAGTAGCCGATTTGCTGAAAACACGGCTGGAAGAATTAGGCGGCAAGGTGACGGAAGACATGCAGGCTGCCAAAGCCCTGAACGGCACGGCAGGCAACCTCGTGGCGGATTTTAAGGGCACCGTGGAGGGCGCGCCCCGCATTTTGCTGAATGCCCACATGGACTGCGTCAATCCCTGTGCCGGTATTAAACCCCACATCGAAGACGGCGTCATCAAATCCGACGGTACCACCATTTTAGGCGGCGACGACAAGGGAGGCGTGGTCGCCATTCTGGAAGCCCTGCGCTGTCTGAAAGAGCAGAACCTGCCCCACGGCGATATCCAGGTGGTCTTCTCCGTCAGTGAGGAGCAGGGCTGCGCCGGCGCGAAAAATTTGGATACCAGTCTGCTGCATTCCGATATCGGTTACGCGCTGGACTCCAGCGGACGCCCCGGCAAAATCATTTTCGCGGCCCCTGGCCAGAACAAGATTTTTGCCAAAGTCCACGGCAAAACCGCTCATGGCGGCGTAGCGCCGGAAAAAGGCATCAACGCCATTAAAAAAGCGGCGGAGATTTTAATGGACGTGCCTACCAGCCGCATCGATGAAGAAACTACCTGCAACATCGGCATCATCCACGGCGGTTCCGCCACCAACATCGTGCCGGATCTGGTTGAAATAGCCATGGACTGCCGCAGCCGTAATCCGGAAAAGCTGGAAAAACTCACGGCCGACATTGTGGCGGCCTACAAAAAGGGCGGCGAAAAAGCCGGCGTGCCGGTTGACGTGGAAGTGAAACCTTCCTACAAACCCTACTGCCTTGCCAAAGACAGCAAAGTCATCCAGCTGGCAGCCAAAGCAGCGGAAAATCTGGGCTTAACTGTAGACATCACCGCTACCGGCGGCGGCAGCGACAGCAGCCACTTCAACGGCTTCGGTATCCCCTGCACCGTGCTGGGTACCGGTATGACCAATGTGCATACCGTAGACGAAATTTTGCTGGAAGAAGATCTGTACATGACCTGCCAGTGGGCGCTGGACATCCTCTGCCTGGCAGCAAAAGAGTAAGAGTCAGGAGGTATTATTTATGGCTTTAGTTATTTCATTTCTTGTTACATTCTGGGTCGCGTACCTGATTTATAAAAAATACAAACCCCAGCCAGTTTTGGTAGTGGGCGGTTTCATCCTCATGTACACCGCCGTCATCTTAGGATACGGGCAGATCCTGGCGCCTAAAGCCAGCACCGGTTCCATCCTGTTTGATACGTTCCAGTTCATGAGCCAGACCTTATCGTCCCGGGCCGCCAAACTGGGCCTGAACATCATGTGCGTAGGCGCTTTCGCCAAGTACATGGATAAGATCGGCGCATCCCGCGCCCTGGTTCGCATGACCATCAAACCATTATTGAAACTGAAATCTCCCTACCTGGTACTGTCCCTGAGCTGGGTGCTGGGCCTGTGCATCGGCCTGTGCATCAACTCCGCCTCCGGTCTGGCCATGCTGCTGATGGTTACGGTATTCCCCATCCTCATCGGTCTGGGCGTAAGCCGTCTGGCCGCCACTGCAGCCGTAGCTTCCACCCTTTGCTTTGACTGGAGCCCCAGCGATACCGGTACCATCCTGTCCGCGGAACACGCCGGCCTGGACCCCGTTATCTACTGGACCAATTATCAGGTTCCCATCGTTATCGTCGCCTTCTTCGTAGTCGGCACTTTGTTCTTCTTCTCACAAAAATATCTGGATAAACGCGACGGCCACGTAGTGGTTCCCATGGATGTGGACCATTCCAAATCCGACGACCCCTCCGACAACGCGCCGGCCATTTACGCCCTGCTCCCTATCGTGCCGCTGGCCCTGATTTTAAGTTTCAGCCCTCTGTGGATCACCTGGATCAAAGTCAACATCATCAACGCCATGATGATCGGCCTGGCCGTGGGCATGATTGCGGAATTCATCCGCACCCGCAACCTGAAAACCGTATTTGACGGCGTGCAGGCATTCTTCGACGGCATGGGCATGCAGATGGCCAATGTGGTAACCCTGATCGTAGCCGGTCAGGTCTTTGCCCAGGGCTTAATGAGCATGGGCGTCATCAACACCCTGATCAAAGGCAGCCAGAGCGCAGGCTTCTCCCCCATGATGATGATGGTGGTCATGGTAGCCATTATCGCCGTTTCTTCTATCGTAATGGGTTCCGGCAACGCGCCCTTCTTTGCTTTTGCAGCCCTGACTCCGGCGGTAGCCAAAGCCAGCGGCATCGCGCCGGTGCTGTTCCTGCTGCCGATGCATTTTGCGGCCTCCATTGCCCGTACCTGCTCCCCTATCACCGCGGTTATCGTAGTCGCTTCCGGCATGGGCAACGTTTCTCCCTTTGACCTGATTAAGCGCACTTTCATCCCCATGTGCGGCGCCATGATCGTCAACATTGGCATGACCTTCTTCTATTATTATCGCGGATAATTTCAAAGCAGTAACAGAATAAATTAAGCCGTTACCTGTCATCACGTTTCCGATTTGCTTCGGAACACTGTGATGAACGTAACGGCTTTTTATATTCTGTAAAAATTGTGGAACAGATTCTGTTTTAAATATTGTACCCGTGATATAATTCTATTGAACAGTGGAATAATATAAAAGAATTCATTTTGAAAGGAGAGTTCCCTATGAAAAAAATTCTTTTACTGGTACTGACAATGGTTTTTGCGTTTACCTGCGCCCTGTCGGCGTCCGCCAACCCCTATGGCGGCGTGCCCATCGCCCACACGTTCCCTGCGGGCATGACGCCGGCCGAAACCCTGGAGTATTTCCACCATAAAATTACCGACGGCGAGCCGGGGCTGGCCTGGGACATACTTACCGAAGATTATAAGAACGCGTTCCGAAGCTATGGAAATTTTACAGAAGGTTACCAGACAACCCTCTCCAGCCGGCCCAGCAATATCCGTCAATTGCAGCGGGATGCCGATACCATGGAAGTATTCTACCTGCTGAAGGCGGAAGACCGCGAAAACGACAGGCAGATCGTTGTGCAGACCTTTGAATGCTCTGCCGTTATGAAACGGGTGTACGGTTCCTGGAAGATTGACAGCGGAACCGGAAAACGGTTAAGCCGCGTTGTACTGAATTCCCGTGAAACGGCCCGGGCCGTCCTGATGGATTACCATGAATGTATCACTAACAAAGAATTTCGACGGGCCTGGAGTTTTTTAGGTGATGGCTACAAAAAATCCTTTGGCAGTTTTTCCGCATTCTGTAACGGATTCACCACAACGGTAAGCAGCGTGATCAGCGATACGGTGAACGTGGCCGACGGTCCTGATATGCTCACCATCCAATACACGCTGACGGCAAAAGACGCAACGCCGGAATCCAATGTTGTCCAGATTTTTAAAGGTACGGCGAATCTGGAAGTCGTGCCGGGCCGCGGCTGGATCATCTTCTCTGCCGAAAACAAACTGGAAAGCCGTTATTTCCCGCCTAAGTGGTGATCCGGCGGCGCCATCATCCGTTCCGGATCGTGCTTCGCCAAATACCCAAAGTACAGGAAGAAACCGAGGCACACCAGCATGAACCCGGCGCTGGTTGCCTGGGCGCTGGTAAATCCGAAGAGCCAGGGTTCCGCGTAATCGCCCCGCAGAAATTCCAGACAGAAACGTTCCAGCGAATACAGGAAACCGTAGAGACATAACGCCTGCCCTTTGGCATGGGGAAACGCGCGGAACACCAGCAGCAGCGCAAACACTACCACATCAAGCTGGCCCTCCCACACTTCCGCAGGCCATAAAGGCTGGGTTCCGTACGTGGCACGGGCCAGGGTCCCCTCGGGGTAAATAATACCAAAGTCGCCGCCGGTAGGCGCGCCGAAGGCATCCCCGTTCAGCAGATTGGCCATACGGCCTACCGCCTGTCCCAAAATCATGGCCGGACAGACGATATCCGCCAGCGCCAGCCAGTCGATCTTGTGCAGCTTGCAATACACAATACCGGTAAGCAAACCGCCCAGCATGCCTCCCTGGACCGCCATCCCCCCCTGCCACACAAAGGGAATCTCCAGCAGGTGATTCTGGTAATAACTCCAGTCAAAGAAAAAAACATCCCAGAGGCGGGCGCCGATCAGTCCGGCAAAGCCGCCGTAAATGCCGATATCCAGCACGTGCTCGTGCCAGCGGCCGTCCTGCCGCGCCAGAAAATATGCCGTGCCGGTGGCCAGAAAAATAGCAAGGGTGAGCATCAGCCCGTACATGCGTATGGGGAAATCGCCTATATGAAATAAATACTGGTGCATCGTGTTATCTCCGTTCTATAGGTTACTATGCATATGATTTGAATTAAGGAGATGTTGATTCATTCCTCTCCGTAACCCATTCCTATTATATCATTCCGCCGGATCATTTTACAGCGAATTATAAAGGAAACACTAATTCATTCGTCTGCACGCTGACCGGCGCTTTTTGTGACTGACTGCGTCAATGTCCCGCAACGCAGTTACGCCCGCTTCCCTGCCTGTCAGAACCGGGAAACGGCGAAACCTTCTTACAGTTTTACCGCAATCAGATACAGAACCGCGCAATACGCTATGACAAAAAGGCACTCCCCCACCGAACCCACTTTGAACAGGCGGGGCAGCACCATCATCCGTTTGGTGGGATACAGCACCGGTACCGGTCCGCAGACGGCGTCTTCCAGTATATGGAGCAGCCCCCCGGCGGCGAACCAGAAAAGAAACCGCCGCATCATCGGTATGAGGCCCGCCTGCCACATCTGTACCCCGGTCACAGACAACACGTCCGGCGTCCAGAAAAAGGCCAGCGCTGCCACATACAGTACAAACCAGTGAGAACAGGAGCGATGCGCGGACTGCCAGAACAAGCCTTCCGACTTGTCCGGAAACAGACTGCCAAGCATGGCGCTGCCGGCGATGAATACGTTATGGGTCGCCACATACAGCGTGGCAAAGGTAACAATGCTGTGTGATACTCCGGTCACTGTGCTTTCCTTTCCGTTCTTTCCGGTTAATCCGTTCAGAACCCCGCTCCAACGGCAAAGTTTATCTTTTTGAAACCAGCGCTTATCATTTTGAAACAGTTGTTCGCTTTTATTATAGCACGTTTTTTATAAATGAAAAGCGAACAGAACAAAAAACTTTCCATTCGTTCCCGCCTCATTCAAGTTCCCGAAAGAAAAACAGAACCATACCGCCGTGCTTAAGGAGACGCTGATAAAAAACTTTTAAGAAAATGTAAAAAAACTATTGACATTTTCTTACTATTGCGCTATCATAAACAAGTACTCACTCCGGGATGGTGTAATGGTAGCACAGGAGATTCTGGATCTTCTTGTCTGGGTTCGAGCCCTAGTCCCGGAGCCATTTTTTTATCTGAAAAAATTTGCCGATATGGTTTTCACTTTTGGCAGATTTGTAGTATAATAGTTACGTAATCTCACGGCGCCATGGTCAAGAGGTCAAGACGTCGCCCTCTCAAGGCGAAATCATGGGTTCAATTCCCATTGGCGCTGCCACAAAAAATAACTCCGTTATCTGAAAAGGTAACGGAGTTTTTTATTTTATGACCTTACCAAAACCCGGATTCATTCCCCGGCACGCCGGCCGACGCCTGCGCGACTGACGGCGTTACTGTCTCTTTAGCAGTTCTGCTGCGGTTTCGGTAGCCCTGCATCCATGCTGCCGCTGCGGAATCCTGCCAGGTCCAGCGTAATGTAATTGTAGCCCAGTTCCTTAAAACGGGCAACAATTTTGTTGCGGGTATTCACCTGCGCCATCAGGGTGATTTGGGACGGTTCCACTTCAATGCGCACCAGAGTTCCGTAACTGCGCACCCGGATATGGGTAAAGCCCAGCTTCGCCAGGAAATCTTCTGCCTGTTCGACCCGGGCCAGCTTTTCCGGCGTAATGGGCTCTCCGTACTGGATACGGGTCGCAAGACAGGCATATGACGGTTTGGACGCCGTAAAGAGTCCCATGTCCCGGCTCAGTTTACGAATCTCGTCTTTACTGAGGCCGGCCTCCCTCAACGGGCTCCGGATGCCTAATTCAGCCAGCGCCTTTGACCCCGGACGGTATTCTTTCACGTCATCCGCATTGCTGCCGTCCACCACATTGGTAAATCCGTCTTCTGCCACATACGCCTGAATCGCGCTGAAGATAGCCTTTTTACAATAATAGCAACGTTCCGGTCCGTTAGCCACAAATTCAGGAATGCTCATCTGGTCAAAATCCAAATAGCGGTGCTTCACGCCCATACGCTGGGCAAAGCGCTGGGCATCGTCCTTTTCATGCTCTGCATAGCTTATGGAGGTCGCCGTCACCGCAATCAGCTTTACGTGATACATCCGCGCCGCCACGGCCAGCAGCAGGGCGGAGTCAACACCGCCGCTGAAAGCAACGGCCACGTTGCCCATCTCTTCTAATATATTTTCCAGTTTTTTTCGTTTGTTTTCCAGTTCATTCATCAGGAAACCTCCCGAATTACAACAGCATATTTTGTACCGAGTCATAACAAATTGTTTGATTCGGAAACCAGATCATGGTAATTTATCTGCCACTCATTTCAAGATACTCTTCAGAAAACTCTTGAGCCGTTCATTTTTCGGATGTCCGAATATTTCTTCCGGCGCCCCCTGCTCCTGGATGTATCCGTCGGCCATAAAGAGCACTTTTGTCGCCACTTCCCGGGCAAACCCCATCTCGTGGGTAACCACAACCATGGTCATATGCTCTTCTGCCAGGCTGCGCATGGTCCGCAGCACTTCGCCGGTCAGTTCCGGATCCAGGGAAGATGTGGGTTCGTCAAAGAGCATGATGTCCGGATTCATGCAAAGGGCCCGGGCAATGGCCACACGCTGTTGCTGCCCGCCGGACAGCCGCAGGGGATACTGATCCCGTTTATCCAGCAGGCCAACCTTTTCCAGCAGGGCTTCCGCTTCTTTCTGCACCTCCGCCGGATTCCGTTTCTGCACATGCACCGGCGCTTCCATCAGGTTCTCCAGCACCGTCATGTGGGGAAACAGGTTAAACTGCTGGAACACCATGCCCATTTTGCAGGCAATCTGAGAGGAATTTCCGGCATAATTCACGTTTCCCTTTTCGTCCGTGCTCACCAGCGTTTCCCCATCGACTAAAATGGTTCCCCCGTTGATGGTTTCCAGTTTGTTCAGACAGCGGAGAAAGGTGCTCTTGCCGCCGCCGGAAGGCCCGATGATGG
>JAEEGJ010006148.1_pt1 | contig 36446 bp, 32 predicted proteins | sample 8958761 | NCBI WGS metagenome assembly JAEEGJ01 (sample SAMN16246546, study PRJNA631951) | gut metagenome | biome: gut microbiome; feature: rumen; material: RS-attached | host: Bos | place: Iran: Karaj | collected 2018-10
GTAGATCCTGATGAATGGAAAGACTGCCCCGGAGCTCCGGAGCGCAAGCGCATAAATGATCAGATATCAGACAGACATGACTCCGTTCGATATGGCGGAGAAACCTTCAAAACAATATTTCTTTTTGGTCCCGCTAATATGGGCAGCCGCAAAGCTGTCCTATTTAAAATGCGGGATGAAGATAGACAGGTCCGGAATAAAGGGTGTGAAGGGACCGTTTCTCATCATTGCCACTCATCAGGGGCCTGCCGATTATTCCGCCGCTCCCTTGGCGGTGTTCCCGCACCGTGCGATGTATGTTTCCGATATGGAGGGCTTCCTTTACTACGGAAAGTGGCTGTACAGGGGACTCGGCTGCATAGGAAAAAGGAGATTCGTTTCCGACATTACTGTCGTAAAAAACATGAAGTATGCTTTTTCGAAGAGGCAGTCCGTTTTCGTATTTCCCGAATCGAGGCATTCGAATGTCGGAACAACGGCATATATCCCGAAGAACCTCGGAAAGCTCTGCAAGTTCATGGATGTTCCGGTCGTTCTGTTTACCCTTTACGGTTCTTACCTTGCAAATCCGTTCTGGGATGAGCTGCGAACGAGGAAGGTTCCGATCGAGGGAAAGCTCACTTTGTTATATTCGAAGGACGATCTGAGAAACGCATCTCCGGACGATATACAAAAGCGGCTCGAAGAAGGCCTTCGGTACAACGAGTACGAATACCAGAAGGAAAAGAAGATCCTGATCAAAGAGCCCTTCCGCGCCGAGGGACTTCACAGGCCGCTCTATATCTGCAGAAAGTGCAGTGCAAGGTATAAGATGACCAGTAAGGGCGATACCCTTAAATGCACTGCCTGCGGAAAGGAATTCCTTTTAAGGGAGGACGGATATCTCGAAGAAAAGGACAGTAAGGAAACCTTCGTGATCCCGGACTGGTACGAATGGGAAAAGGATCTTGAGATCGCGGAGTGCAGAAAAGCGATAGAAGAGGGGCACTTTATCAGGTCCTTCAAGGTCAGGGTCGAAGCACTTCCGAATGAGAAAGGCTTTGTGGATCTTGGCGAAGGCACTCTGGAAATGGACGAAAAGCAGTTTTCGCTCCGTTTCGGAAAAGAGGGCGATGAAAAGGTTCTTTCTTTTCCGCATAAGTCGAGGGAATCGGTACAGACCGAGTATGATTACCGCGGCGTAAAGGGACAGGGCATCGTGCTTTCGACGAAGGATTGCTGTTATTACCTTTATTGTGATGCCGGGGATTTCAATCCCACAGAGCTTCAGTTCCTTGGCGAGTGGCTGTTCCAAAACACGGAAGGAAGATAGTCTATGAACGAACCTTTTGTTGATATCGACCTGCACGGAATGCGTACGGATGAGGCTGAGCGGGTTCTGGAGAAAGCCGTTAAGGATGCGGGCCCCGGAACATATCAGATCCGGGCGATACACGGATATAACCGCGGGACCGCACTTCGTGATATGATATATGACAGTTTCAGGTATAATAGCAAAGTAAAAAGAGTGATTCCCGGCGACAACAGGGGCATCACGATACTGGTACTAAAGGAATTGTATTGAGGTAAGACTATGAAGATTATGGCCAACAGGATGGATCTGGGATTTAAGATGCATCAGGAAGAATATGAGGAAGCGGCTGTCAGGGTTCTCAGGAGCGGCTGGTACATCCTCGGAAAAGAGGTCGACGCTTTCGAGTCGGAATACGCCGCATACCACGGGGAGGGATTTTCCTGTGCGGGTGTTGCGAACGGACTTGATGCGCTGATACTTGCGGTAAGGGCATTGGGGATCGGTGAAGGTGATGAAGTCATCGTCCAGGGCAATACCTATATCGCTTCCGTCATGGGCATTTCCATAAACGGCGCAACTCCGGTATTTGTTGAGCCCGATGAGCATCATCAGATCGATGTGGAAAAGATCGAAGCTGCGATCACCGATAAAACCAAAGCGATCATGGTCGTTCATCTCTACGGCCATATCTGTGATATGGATAAGGTAACCCGGATCTGTAAAAAGCACGGCCTTAAGCTGGTAGAGGACTGTGCCCAGGCGCACGGCGCAAGGTGGAACGGAAAGCTTGCCGGAACCTTCGGCGATGCGGGATGTTTTTCCTTTTACCCCAGCAAGAACATCGGAGCATTCGGAGACGCCGGAGCGGTCATATCTCCCGATCCCGAACTCATCCGTAAGATCAAGGTCCTTAGAAATTACGGATCGGGCAAGCGCTACTACAATGAGGTCGTCGGAGTAAACAGCAGGCTCGACGAGATGCAGGCGGCGCTTCTCAGGGTCAGGATGAAGTACATAGACGAGATCACGGAGGAAAGAAGGAAGATCGCATCCGTTTACAATTCGAAGATCGTAAATCCCGGGATCATAAAGCCTGTTCAGCAGGAAGGCGGATATGAGGTCTATCATCAGTACGTCATAAGAAGTGAGCGGAGGGATGAGCTGATCGAATACCTTAAGGAAAAAGAGATCGGCACCATAATCCACTACCCGGTTCCCCCTCATCTCCAGCAGGCATATGAGTATCTGGGACATAAAAAGGGAGACCTCCCCATCTGCGAAAGGTATGCGAACGAAGTGCTGTCCATCCCCATATATAACGGCATGTCCGATGAGGAACAGCAATATGTGATCGATGCGATAAACGATTTCTGATAAATCAAGACAAAATATTAAATCAGGTCAATTTTGGGAGAAGCCGAAATCGACCTGATTTTTTACATAAACAGCGAAATTTCGCGGTTTTCTGACTGAGCACATTAAAATATATCAATAAAATGCATTAAAATCGCTCTTGATTTTCTTTTTTCAGAGTGATAATGTATCGCTATATTAAGCAGTGCGGGAAGTATATCCGCAGTCAGGAGATTATATGAGCAAGATCAATGTTAGTGAGAAGTATCAGCCCACATATCACATGCCTCCGGTATGTGAACACAAATGGGTAAAAAAGGACAGGATCACCGCACCTCCCATCTGGTGCAGCGTAGACTTAAGGGACGGAAACCAGGCTCTCATCGATCCCATGAGCCTTGAGGTCAAGCTGGAATTCTTCAAGCTCCTCGTTGATGTGGGCTTCAAGGAGATCGAGGTCGGATTCCCCGCATCCTCCGATACCGAATTCGAATTCATCCGTGCGCTCATCGAGAAGGATATGATCCCCGATGATGTCACGATCCAGGTTCTCACCCAGGCGAGGGAGCATATCATCCGCAAGACCTTCGATGCGGTCAAGGGATGCCCCAAGGCCATCGTACATCTCTACAACTCAACCTCGGTTGAGCAGAGGGAGCAGGTTTTTAAGAAGGAAAAGGCCGAGATCAAGAAGCTTGCCGTGGACGGTGCCGAGCTCCTCAAAAAGCTCGCTGACGAGACCGACGGAAACTTCATGTTCGAGTACAGCCCCGAAAGCTTTTCACAGACCGAGCCCGAATTTGCACTTGAGGTCTGCAACGCTGTTCTCGACGTCTGGAAGCCCACTCCCGAAAAGAAGGCGATCATCAACCTTCCTTCCACCGTACAGGTAGCAATGCCCCATGTTTTCGCAGACCAGATCGAATTCATGTCCGATAATCTCAAGTACCGTGAGGGCGTGGTCGTATCCGTTCATCCCCACAACGATCGCGGAACCGGAGTTGCCGATGCGGAGCTCGGAGTTCTGGCGGGAGCGGACAGGGTCGAGGGCACTCTTTTCGGAAACGGCGAGAGAACCGGTAATGTCGACCTTGTGACCGTAGCCATCAACATGATGACACACGGAGTTGACAGCGGACTTGATTTCTCGAACATCATGGCTATCCGCGAAGCATATGAAAAGTACACCAATATGAAGGTCCACGAAAGAACACCTTACGGCGGAGACCTCGTATTTACCGCATTCTCCGGTTCGCATCAGGATGCTATCAGCAAGGGAATGAACTACCGTGCGGACGGCAAGACCGGAAAGCGCTGGGATGTTCCCTATATCCCCATCGATCCCACCGATATCGGAAGAGAGTACGAATCCGATGTCATCCGTATCAATTCCACCTCGGGCAAGGGCGGTGTTGCATTCGTTCTCAAGCAGCAGTTCGGTTTCAGCCTTCCCGCTGCGATGAAGGAAGAGGTAGGATACCTGATGAAGGGCGTCTCCGACAGAAAGCACAAGGAGCTCAAGCCCGATGAGATGTTCCAGGTATTCGAGGATGTTTACATCACTTCAAGACCCGTATTCGACGTAACCGCCATCCACTACAAGCAGCTCGGCGATGCCGGAATAGAGGCAGCCGTAAGCTTCAAGGACAAGAACGGCGAGATCGATGTTTCAACAATAGGAAACGGACGTCTTGACTCCGTGAGCAACGCACTCAAGCTTTACCTGGGTGTGGATTACGAGCTCACCGGATACGAGGAGCATGCGATCTCCAAGACCAGTTCCTCCAAGGCTGCGGCATATGTAAGTGTCGTATCCGAGGGAAAGACATACTGGGGCGTAGGTGTCGATGAGGATATCATCAAGGCATCAAATGCCGCACTCGTAAGCGTTGTCAATAAGGTTGCGACCGACCAGCATGTAAACCGCGGACGTGAGGAGAGACTTGTAGAGATCCTTACCTTCATCCAGAGAAATTACAGAAGCGTTACCCTTGACGATCTTGCGGAGCAGTTCCACTTATCAAGACCTTACATATCCAAATACATCAAGGACAAGTCCGGTGAAACTTTCCAGGATGTCCTCAGGATCGAAAGACTCAAGAGAGCCAAGACCCTTCTTAAGGAAACCGGCAAGAGCATCGAAAAGATCGCCGAGGAGATCGGATACGACAATGTCGAGCATTTCAACAGGCTCTTCAAGAAGACCTACGGAATGACTCCCGTCCAGTACAGAAAGAACTGATAAAAGGAAAAAATATTGAACGGCTGGTTAATAGTAAATTCATTCGTAAAATGGGATAAATTCAGCGAGATCTACGAGCTTCTTCTGGATGCGGGAAAAAAGATCGGCGTAAGCCTCGAAATGAAGACTTCATCCGATATCTTCTGCAGCGTCCAGAGCGAGTTCGCTCCGCTGAAATTCCCCGATTTTGCGATCTTCTGGGACAAGGATATTCTTCTGGCCAGGCGCCTCGAGAAGATGGGGCTCAGACTCTTCAATTCATCCGAAAGCATCGAAACCTGCGATGACAAGGGTCAGACGGCGATCGCACTCCAGGCCGGCGGTATCAGGACTCCGCTTACCTTCCTTTCACCCAAAGCGTATCCCGCATTCGGATGCACGGATATGAACTTTCTCAGAAAGGCCGAGGAAAAGCTCGGATATCCGATGGTCATCAAGGAAAACCGCGGATCGTTCGGGCAGCAGGTCCACCTTGCAAGCAATGCCTACGAAGCCGAGAGACTGATCGCTTCCTTTAAGGAGCATCCCTTTATAATGCAGGAATATATCGAGGAATCCGCGGGCAGGGATGTGCGTGTCAATGTGGTCGGAGGCCGCGTGGTCGCTTCGATGTACAGATACAATGATAATGACTTCCGTTCCAATATCACAAACGGCGGAAGCATGAAGAAGTACGAGGCATCCGAGGCACAGGCGAAGATCGCGATAGATGCCTGCAAGGCGATAGGACTTGATTTTGCCGGTGTCGACGTTCTTTTCGGTAAAGACGGACCTATAATCTGCGAGGTCAATTCCAATCCCCATTTCAAGACGACCCTTGAATGCACGGGAATAAACATGGCCGAGCATATCATTTCCCATATCGCGGAAGTGATGGGTGCATAAAATGGAAAAGTACGCACTCCTCGTCTACGCAAAAGAAGACATAGAGAAAAACAGGTGGTTCATAGACCGGCTCACCTCCCTTTTTAAGGAGAGGGGAGTCGATCTTTTGCTGAAAACGCCCGAAGATCACGAAGAGATCCCGGATCCTTCCTTTGTCATAAACAGGTCGAGGGACCCCCGCGTTTCGGCGTATTTTGAGGAAAGGGGCATCCGGAGCTTCAATGATTCGGAAACCGTCCGCATAGGTAATGACAAACTTGAGGAATACGGATTTTTTAAAAAGCTCGGTCTTCCGGTGATGGAAACGGTCCGCGGCGACACACCCCCCTGCGATATCCCGTTTTCCTTTCCCTTTATCGTAAAGGAAAGAGCCGGTCACGGCGGGAGCGGCGTCTTTATGGCCGAAAACGAAGAAGAGCTTTCGAAGATACTTGACGGGAGGGATCCTTCGGACCTTGTGATCCAGGAAATGTGCGATGAGCCCGGGACCGACATAAGGCTCTACATACTCGGAGGAAAGATCATTTCCGCGATAAAAAGGACTTCGGAAGCAGACTTTCGGAGCAATTTTTCGCTCGGAGGATGCGCCGAAGAAGTAACTCCCGATGAGGAGATGACGGACTTTGCCCGCAGAGTCTGCGAAGAGCTTAAGCCCGATTACATAGGACTCGATCTTATAATGCATAACGGAGGCCCGGTCCCAAATGAGATCGAAGATGCGGCCGGAGCAAGGATGCTCTATGCGAATACCGATGTCGATATCGCAGACCTCTTTGTCCGCTATATTTATGAAAAAACTTTCCAAATCGCCGAAAATGGGATAGAATAAGGCATTGTCCGACACAGACGTAAAAGTCTGCCGATCAGAAAGGAGATCAGTAATGTCCGAGAATAAAGAAAGTGCAGAAAACAAGACAGTGACCGAAGAAAAAGCTGTCAGGACGCACTATGATATTAAGATGGAGCAGCGTGCAAAGGCCAAAAAGCGCGCCAGAAGAGAGGAGTGGGTCTGGAAGACCATAGGACTCGTGATCCTGGCTGCGATCCTTGCGCTCATTCTTTCTTTTCCCATCAGAAGATATATTGCCATCCATGAGACGGTATGCACCATCGGCGGAAGGGATATAAGCCGTGTTGAGTTTGATTACAACTACAACATGATCAAGAACGCTTATGTCAAGAATTACGGCTCATACCTTTCCTACTACGGAATGGATGTAAACACCATCGAGAATGAGATGTATGACAACACTCTGACCTTCAGGGATTATTTCACCAAGGAAGCCGTAGAGCGTATCAAGAGCACCGTCGCTCTTACCGCTGAGCTTGAAAAGGAAGGATATACCTGCGATATCACCAAGGATTACGAGGAATACCTTGAGGCCATGAAGTCCGGCGCCAAGGAAGCAGAACTCAGCCTCGGTGAGTATTACAAGGAGTCTCTCGGAGAGTATGCCACACAGAGAAGAGTCGAGAAGTTTGTAAAGGAATCATTCCTTATCGCTCATTTCTCGGATGACAAACAGGCAAGCTTTACTCCCGACGATGCCGCTATAGATGCCCGTTATGCGGAAGATGCGGATGATTACGATCTTTTCGATTACAACCTTATCAGGGTTGAAGCAGAGCTTCCCGAAGAGCCTACCGAGCTTGCCGATGAAGGCGCAGCCGTAGCGGAGGACGGAACCTACACTCCTTCCGAAGCCGAGATCGAGGCAGCAATGAAGGAAGCCAAGGAAAAGGCTGACGATATCGAGGATACCGTATTTGATGACGGAGATGTACATACCGGCGAAAGAGCAGCTTCCGTCAATTATCAGGTAAGAAACTGGCTTATCGATCCTTCCAGAAAAGAAGGAGACACCACGGTCGTTGAAGCGGAAACCACCAACTGCTATTACATCGCAGGCTTCGTTGCAAGATATCAGGATACCGCAACAAGCCTTACCGCAAGGATCATCTCCACTCCCGACGCTACCGGTGATGAGATCATTGCTGAGTTCAACAGCACCGGAGCTTCAGAGGACGCTTTCATTGCACTTGTAGATAAGTACAGCGATTCCGGCACCGGAAACGGCGGACTTTACGAGGGACTTTCGGGCGGAGAGCTTCCCGGAGATCTCAGCACATGGATCCTTGATGCTTCAAGAGCAAAGGGTGATGTCACCTATTACCTTGACGAGGCAGCCGGCGAGACTTATGTGATTTATTATGTGGGCGAAGGAAAGCCTTCGTGGTATTATACTATTAGAAATCTCATAGAGTCGGAGAGCATGGATGCATATCTTGCGGGACTTACCGCTACCGTAACGGTTGACGATCCCAAGGGCAATCTCAAGTATGTATCTCTCGAAGAGACTGCGGCAATGCTCCAGGAAGTACAAAGCGCATTGACCGAAACGGAATAATAAGCTCTGACATGTATTTTACGGCCGTGAGATAAGGAGGCGACTCCCGATCACGGCCGTTTTATTTTGACCATGGAAATACGTATCCCCAAAGACGCCAAATCCATAATCGATAAACTTACCGGTGCCGGCTACGAAGCATATATCGTGGGCGGCTGTGTAAGAGACTGTCTTCTGGGCCTTGTTCCCGATGACTGGGATATAACCACGAATGCGCTTCCGGAGCAGGTTAAGGAGCTTTTCAGGCGTACGATCGATACCGGGATAGAGCACGGAACGGTGACCGTCATGATCGGTGACGAGGGATATGAAGTGACCACTTACCGTACCGACGGTGCATATTCCGACGGAAGGCATCCCGACAAGGTGACTTTCGTGCCTTCGCTTGAAGAGGATCTTAAGAGGCGTGATTTTACGATCAACGCCATGGCGTATAATGACAGTGAAGGGCTCGTCGATCTGTTCGGCGGACGGGACGATATAGAAAAAAAGGTCATAAGATGCGTGGGCTGTGCGGATGAGAGATTTTCCGAGGATGCGCTCCGCATGATGAGGGCCGTGAGATTTGCGGCTAAGCTCGGATACGGCATTGATAACGAGGCACTTGCTTCGATCAAAAAGCTTGCACCCACGCTTTCCAGGGTTTCAGCGGAAAGGATCACAACCGAGCTCACAAAGCTTCTTGTTTCCGATCATCCCGAGATGATAGAGACGCTTTATGAAACGGGACTTACGAAGGTGTTCTTCCCCGAGTTCGATAAGGCTTTTGATACACCGCAGGTTCATCCCCACCATTGCTTCAATGTCGGCAAGCATATCACCGAATCCGTAAGACTTTCGGAAAATGACAGAATTGTCAGATTCGCGATGCTGCTCCATGACATCGGAAAGCCCGATACCCTGACCATAGACGAAAAAGGTATCACACACTTCCACGGGCATCCTGCGGTCGGCGCGAAGATGGGCGAAGAGATAATGCGGAGATGGAAGCTTGATAACGATACTGTTTACCGCGTATGCAGGCTGATCAGGCATCACGACATGTCCAAAGGAAAGAAATGCACTCCGGAGCTTGTCAGGAAAGCAGTGTCCGTTATGGAGGATGATTTTCAACGTCTGCTCGAAGTAATGAGAGCAGATGTCCTTGCCCAGAGTGATTTCATGAGGCGGGAAAAGCTTGAAAATCTGAATGATTACGGCAGGGAATACGAGAGGATCATGAGAGAGGGCGAATGTTGCAGCCTCAGGACACTCGCGGTCAGCGGAAGGGATCTCATAGAGCTCGGGATAAAGCCGGGCCCGGCCATGGGTGAGATACTCGGAATGCTTCTGAATCGTGTTCTGGAAGATCCCTCACTGAATGAAAAGAAAAAGCTTCTTTCGATCGCAGAGGAATTTATATGATCAGTTGGTCGGAACTATATAACATAATACGAAAAACCCGGGCATATATGCTGTGCGCGGTGATGACAGCGGTGTGCTTTTCGGGCTGCACGGGACCTTTCACTCCGCAGCCGGTTTCGCAGCTTCCGCAGACGCAGGATCAGGATACCGGATTCATCCTGTACGGAACCTATGATTACGATTCCACGGATACGGCGGTCCTTGTGGACAAGAACACCGAAGAGGGAACGCTTACCTTCCTGAACAGGACCAATCACAGAAGATACACCCTCGGATATGACGGAACCACAGGCTTCTATGACAGGTATAACAGCCTGATCTCACTGAATCAGATAAATGTCGGTGATATTCTGAACGTAAGGTTCGTAAAGAGCAAGAGGCACCTGACACTTGCGTCACTTTCACCCGATGCATGGACGAAGCCTTCCACCGACCAGTATATTTTTGACAGCGTTAAGAAGGAAGTTACCATCGGCTCCGATATTTACAAGCTTGCCGATGACTGCTTCTGCTATTCGGGCAGGGAAGAGCTTTTGTACCAGGAGTTAAACAGCGTCGATGTGCTCACTTTCCACGGGATAGATTCGACCGTTTACAGCATCAATGTTGACAAGGGGCACGGATACTTAAGGCTTTCCGGCCATGAATACTTCGTCGGAGGCTGGATAGAGGTCGGTACCAAATTCATATGGAAGGTCACCGATGATATGCTCCTTACCGTTCCGGAAGGAACCTACAACGTGGTCGTTTCCGCCGACGGAACCATGGTCGACAGGAGCGTTACGATAAAGAAGGGACTTGAGACGGTGCTCGATCTGTCCGATGTCGTTCCCGAGGTTCCCAAGGAAGGACTTGTTCTGTTCTCGCTCAATCCTTCGGATGCGACTCTGTACATTGACGGGGAAAAAGCGGACACCTCCAAGGCTGTATCCCTTACTTACGGACTGCATCAGCTGATGTGCACATGCGAAGGCTATGTGACGCTTACAAGATACTTAAGCGTAGGCGAAGAAAATGCCGGTATCAGCATTACTCTCGAGAAGGAAAAAGAAGCTTCCGACGTAAGCGGCAATAACGATGTGAGCGGAAATACCTCTTCGTCCGGCAACAGCAGCGCAAACGATGTGAGCGGCAACTCATCCGGACAGGATGTGACAAGCGCGTCATATTATCGCGTATATATAAATGCACCTGCGGGTGCGGAGTGCTATATCGACGGAAATTATGTCGGAGTGGTGCCATGCTATTTCAAGAAAGCGGAGGGTACTCACGTGGTCACATTAAGCAGTCCCGGATGCAATACGAGAAGCTATACGATCAGTGTCGACAATGCACTTTCCGACATGTCATTTTCGTTCACGGATCTTGAGCCTCAAAACCCTTGAAACCCAGATTTGTCAAGCGTTTTTTGAGAAAATGCCGATTTTTGCGATATTTTCGTTGAAACGCCCTATTTTCCTTGACAAAGAGGCATGAACTGTTTATAAAATTACTTAGTGGTTTCAAGATACAAAAACCACCCCAAACATTCTTATAAAACAGGAGGAGTAACAACATGAACAAGACCGAATTGATTGCTGCTATCGCAGATTCTGCCGATCTTACCAAGAAGGACGCTGAGAAGGCAGTTAATTCTTTCACCGAGGTTATCACCAAGGCTCTTAAGAAGGGTGACAAGGTTCAGCTTGTCGGCTTCGGAACCTTCGAAGTAGTTAAGAGAGCAGCCAGAGAGGGAAGAAATCCTCAGACCGGAAAGGCTATGAAGATCAAGGCTTCCAAGGCTCCTAAGTTCAAGGCAGGCAAGGCTCTTAAGGACGCTCTTAACTAATTTTCATGTTATGAATAACAGCGCACCCGTTTGATGAGTCAGGCGGGTGCACTTTTGTATCGGGAGTTTTATAATGAGACTCGACAAGTATCTTAAGGTTTCAAGACTGATAAAAAGAAGGACTGTTGCCAACTCCGCATGCGATGCGGGAAGGGTGACGATCAACGACAGACCTGCCAAGGCATCCGCCGAGGTCAAGGTCGGGGACATACTGAGCATATCCTTCGGAAACAGGGAACTTAAGGTGAAGGTCACCGATGTTCGCGAGACGGTCAAAAAGGAAGAGGCCGATGCGATGTACGAGGAACTGTAATGGCTGCAAAGGAAAGAACCGGAAACCGTACAATGACCGCGATGGAGAAACGCCGCAGAAGAAGCGGTGCTTCGGGTTATATTCTTTTCGCCGTTATCGTATCCCTTATCTCGCTTGTTGTTCTTGTACAGATAAGAGATGTTAAGCAGAGACTCAGTGTTTACGAGCAGCAGGATCAGGCGCTTGATGAGCAGATCGCCGCACAGCTCGAACGCACGGAGGAGCTCAACGAACTTGAAAAATACGTCCAGACCAAGGCATATGCCGAGGAACAGGCCCATGAAAAACTCGGGCTTGTAAATGAGGGCGAGATCATATTTAAGCTTGAGGACAATTAGTGAAAGCCGGAGCGGAAGTCATCTTTAAAAAGTATATGGATGGCATCCCCGTATCCGATGCAGGAATGCATCTGATCGCAGGGGTGTCCGGCGGGGCAGATTCCATCTGCCTTTTATTTTTGCTGCTTGACCGCTTTGACAGTTCTGACATCCGTGTCATTCATATAAACCATATGATCCGCGGAAGTGAAGCGGATGAGGATTCTCTTTTTGTGGAGAATATCTGTAAGGAGCACGGGGTTTCATTTAAAGAGATCAAAAAGGACATACCCGCATACGCTTCCGAAAACGGGCTTTCAGAGGAAGAAGCCGGAAGAAGATTCAGGTACGAATGCTTTGAAAGCGAAGCCCTTGCCTGGGAAAAGGAATGCTCATTTCCCGAGGGCAGTGTAAGGATCGCGGTTGCACATCATCTCGAGGACAATGCCGAAACGGTTCTGTTTAATCTGTTCAGGGGAACCGGCATAAAGGGTCTCGGAGGTATCGGCTCCGAAAGAGGCCGTATCATAAGACCTCTCATAGATATGTCCAGGAAGGATATCGAAGATTACCTTGCGGAAAAGGAAATATCCTTCAGGACGGACCGCACCAATTCGGACAATTCCTATGCGAGGAACAGGATCAGGAATGTGATCATCCCGGAAGCCTGCAGGATATGCAGTGCGGCGCCGGAGCATATAGCTGATGCGTCAAGAAAGCTCCGTGAGATATCGGATTACCTCGGCGAAAGAGTCGCTGAGGCCAGGAAAAATACCGTTTCATCGGATGCCCCCGGAACCTGCAGGGTGGACAGGAAGGCTTTCGATGAGCTTCCGGATATCATCGCATCGCTCCTTATTCTGGAGCTTCTGACCGACCTTACCCCCCACAAAAAGGATATAGGGGAGGTTCACGCGGATGCGGTGATCTCGCTTCTTAGTGGCGGTGAGGGGAAACATGCTGACCTTCCGTACGGTATCAAGGCGGACGTATCGGGGGACGTACTCCTTCTCAGAACTTCCGATGCCGTGGGAAAGAGTAACGGTGCCGGGGACGTATTCGTCAGTGCGGTGTATTTCAGGGCGGAAGACTTAAGCGAAGACGAAAGAAAAGCCATGACGGATCCCGCGTTTGCAGGTGACGGCTACACTAAATATTTTGATTGTGATAAAATATCCTCTATCGCATCCCTTGAGGGTGTTTCGGATCCCCCATATTTCGAGATCAGAAAAAGACGTGAAGGCGATCATATGATGATCACCGCAGGCGGCAGAGCTGCGACCAAGAAGATCGGAGACTATCTGACCGATCTTAAGCTTGCCCCCGATGAGAAGGAGAATATCCTTGTATGTGCCGTCGGAAGCGAGGTTTTGTGGGTGATAGGCCGCAGAATGGCTGATTCCGCCAAGCTTGACGATAAAACTGTTAATATTATGAGGCTTGAGGTAAAGGAGTAATATGGATAAACATCATATCGAAGTAATGTTTACCGAAGAGGAAGTTGACCGCAGGATCCAGGAGATCGGAGATCAGATCACAAAGGATTATGCCGGAAAGCAGATACATATGGTTTGCGTGCTCAAGGGCGGTGCTTTCTTCATGTGCGAGCTGGCAAAACGCATAAAGCTTGACGTATCGCTTGATTTCATGAGCGCTTCCAGCTATGGCTCCGGAACCGAGTCCAGCGGACTGGTCAGGATAGTCAAGGACCTCGATGAGCCCCTTAAGGATAAGGAGGTCATTGTCGTCGAGGATATCGTTGACAGCGGAAGAACCCTCAGCTATCTTCTTAAGATGCTTTCGGAAAGAGGCCCCAAGAGCCTTAAGCTCTGCACTCTTCTCGACAAGCCCTCAAGACGTGTTACCGATGTGGATGTTGCATACACCGGATTTAAGATCCCCGATGAATTTGTGGTAGGTTACGGTCTCGATTACGACCAGATGTACAGGAACCTGCCCTATATCGGAGTTGTGAAGTTCGATTGATCCTTTTGGAGGAAATAAGTTTTGGAAAAGAGCACTAGAAATCCATTCAGACCCTATTTATGGCTGCTTTTTATAATGCTGGTCATATTCTGGGTATTTCAGACACTTAAGACCAACGCCGTCAATTACACTTACGGTCAGCTGGTAAATGACTTAAGCGAAGGCAAGGTGGTCGAGGCGGTCATCACACCGAACGCCACGGGAAATGCCGGTTATATCTACGTTTCGGGAAAGGGCGGTGTAAGCCACAGGTTATATGTGACCGATGTCAGTGAGGCGGAATCGGTTCTCCGCGAGGCCGGACTCGATCCTGCCATCAAGGATAAGTCGGTCATGAACTGGGTGGTCAATATCCTGATCCCGATCATCCTTCTTGCTTTTGTCATGGTATTCCTTATCTCCGCCATGCTCGGGCCTGTCGGAAACCAGAACTCCGGAAACCGGATGCTCAATTTCGGCAAGATACGTGTAAACATCATCAACGGAGACGGCAAGACCACATTCGCGGATGTTGCCGGACTCAAGGAAGAAAAAGAAGAACTTTCCGAGATAGTCGACTTTCTCAAAGATCCCGGAAAATATGCCGCACTCGGAGCGAGAATCCCCAAGGGAATCCTTCTTGAGGGTGCACCCGGAACGGGTAAGACGCTTCTTGCCAAGGCGATCGCCGGAGAAGCAAGGGTTCCTTTCCTTTCCATATCGGGTTCCGATTTCGTCGAGATGTTTGTCGGTGTCGGTGCATCGAGAGTAAGGGATCTTTTCGAAGAGGCCAATAAGCACAAGCCCTGTATCGTATTCATAGATGAGATCGATGCCGTTGCGAGAAGAAGGGGAACCGGACTCGGCGGCGGACATGATGAAAGAGAGCAGACCTTAAACCAGCTCCTTGTCGAGATGGACGGCTTTACCGAAAATTCCGGCATCATAGTAATGGCGGCGACAAACAGGGTTGATATCCTCGATCCCGCGATCCTCCGACCCGGAAGATTCGACAGAAAAGTCACCGTTCAGAGACCCGATGTGGCCGGACGTGAGGAGATACTCAAGGTTCACGCGAGAAACAAGAAGCTTGCCGAGGACGTCGATCTCGAGAAGATCGCACGCACGACCGCAGGATTTACCGGAGCGGATCTTGAGAACCTTATGAACGAAGCTGCGATCGGCGCGGCCAGGAAGAACAATCCCTTCATTACAATGTCCCAGATAAACGATGCCTTCATAAGGATCGGTATCGGATCGGAGAAAAAGAGCAGGATCATTTCCGACAAGGAAAAGAAGATCACAGCTTACCACGAGACCGGACATGCGATCCTCTTCCATGTACTTCCCGATGTCGGCCCCGTCTATACCGTATCCATCATCCCTACCGGAGTAGGAGCTGCGGGATATACGATGCCCCTTCCCGAAAGGGACGAGATGTTCCTTACGAAGAGCAAGATGCTCCAGGATATAATGGTTTCCCTCGGCGGAAGGATCGCGGAGGAGATCATCTTCGGAGAGATCACCACAGGCGCATCGGCGGACATAAAGAGCGCCACCAAGGAAGCCCGCAGGATGGTCACCCGCTACGGAATGAGCGACAATATCGGTGTTGTCTGCTATGACGATGACGACGATGAAGTGTTCATCGGAAGGGATCTTGCCCATGCCAAGTCCCACAGCGAAGAGGTTGCAAGCGAGATAGACCGTGAGGTAAGGTCGATCATCGATGACTGTTATGCCAAGGCCAAGGATATAATCCTTCAGAACGAAGGCGTGCTTCACAAGTGCGCAGAGCTTCTCCTCGAGAAGGAAAAGATCGGCAGGGAAGAGTTTGAAGCCCTGTTCACAGCAACTTGATTGTCAGAGTTGCACAAAAAGAAAACAAAGTCTCTGTTAGATTTGTGAATCTTTGGCATTTTGCTATATGGGGGCTGATGATAATATATCAGTGTACCCCCAATACATTTTGTTTTGGAAATACCCCAAGAGATAGATTCTCTGGAGAAAGGACAGCTTCCCCGGCTGTCCTTTTTCTTTTTCCTTTCCCTTGTGTATGGTTTTAAAATGGGCTACAATATATTGTGGTTTTGAACTTTCGGAGGTTTTTCATGTCCGTAGATCTAGAACATCGGAAGAAAGTACTTGGTAATCTGAACTATATACTTAACATGAGGCCTGTCTTTAACAGCAGAGCCCTGTATTCCGATACCACTTCTAATTATCTCGATCCCGAGGAGCCGAAGGCCGGCGAGCAGGTCCGTATCAGGTTCCGTACAGCCAAGAACAATGTGGATACCGTATGCCTTGTCAGCGGCGGCAGACGTTACGTCATGCACAAGGTGCTGACCGAGAGGCATTTTGATTATTACGAGACGGAGACCGTTCTCTCCGGCGGCAGATTTTCATATCATTTTGAGATAGTATCGGGGCCGGTAAAGGTCTTTTTTGATTCGAGGGGCCCCATATCCGATCCCAATGAGTACTATGATTTTGTCGTATTTCCCGGGTTCTCGACTCCCGCATGGAGCAAGGGAGCCGTTATGTACCAGATCTATGTGGACCGCTTCTGTAACGGCGATCCGACCAACGATGTCGTCGACGGCGAGTATGCATATATCGGGCAGCCCGTTCACAAGGTGGAAAATTGGGACGAGCTTCCTTCGCAGATGGATGTAAGGAATTTCTACGGCGGAGATCTTCAGGGAGTCCTCGACAAGATGGACTATATCAAGAGTCTGGGCATCGAGGTCATATATTTTAATCCGCTCTTTGTTTCGCCCTCGAACCATAAATACGATATCCAGGATTACGACCATATCGATCCCCATTTCGGAAGGATAGTAGATGACGGCGGCGATGTGCTCCCTCCGGGACAGAAGGAAAACCGTCTTGCGACCAAGTACATCAGAAGGACCGCGGGAAGGGCGAACCTCACCGCATCCGATGAGCTCTTCATAAAGGTGGTGAGCGAAGCACATAAAAGAGGAATGAGAGTCATTCTGGACGGAGTCTTCAATCACTGCGGTTCGTTCAACAAGTGGATGGACAGGGAGCGCATATACGAGAACGAAGAGGGCTATGAGAAGGGCGCGTTTGTAAGTCCCGAGAGCCCCTACAGGAATTATTTTTCCTTTAACAACGAAAACGGGTGGCCCTACAACGGGTCATATGACGGCTGGTGGGGACACGATACGCTTCCCAAGCTCAATTACGAAGGTTCGGACAAGCTCCTCGATTATGTGCTCAAGATCGGACAGAAGTGGGTTTCCCCGCCCTTTAATGCGGACGGCTGGAGACTCGATGTTGCCGCGGATCTCGGACACTCGTCCGAGTATAATCACTTTTTCTGGAAGAAGTTCCGCAAGGCGGTCAAGGAAGCCAATCCCGATGCCCTGATCCTGGCCGAGCATTACGGAGACAAGAAGGCATGGCTTCAGGGTGATGAGTGGGATTCCGTAATGAACTATGACGCGTTCATGGAGCCCGTGACCTGGTTCCTTACCGGAATGGAGAAGCACTCCGATGATTTCAGGGAGGACCTTCTCGGAAATGCCGATGTCTTCTGGGGTGCGATGAAGCACCACGGTGCAACGTTCTCAACTCCCAGCCTTCAGTCGGCGATGAATGAGCTCTCAAATCACGACCATTCGAGATTCCTGACCCGTACCAACCATATGGTCGGCCGGACCGGAACCCTCGGCCCCGCTGCAGCGGAAAAGAATACAAATAAGGCCGTTTTCAGGGAAGCTGTTGTGATACAGATGACCTGGTTCGGAGCCCCCACGATCTATTACGGGGACGAAGCCGGAGTATGCGGCTTTACCGATCCCGACAACAGGCGTACCTACCCCTGGGGACATGAGGATAAGGAGATGATCTCCTTTCACAGGGATCTGATCTCGCTCAGGAACAGGCATCCCGTGTTCAGGACCGGTTCCATCAAGATGGTGGACAGCGATTACAATTTCCTGGCTTACGGAAGGTTTGACAGGAGCGAACAGATCCTCATTCTCATCAACAATAACGATCACGAAATATTGAAGAACATCACCGTCTGGGAGATCGGAACGACCAGATCCGGGCTTATGAGAACGGTGTTTTCGACCACCCGCGAGGGCTACTCGATGACCGGTCCCGTATACCAGCTTACGGGCGGAATGCTGGACATCGCGATCCCCCCGGAATCAGCCATGATTCTTGCTTTTTACAAGCCCTTATGATACAATCCCTTCTTGCAGATTGAAGATGCGGGTATGGCGAAATAGGTAGACGCAAGGGACTTAAAATCCCTCGGTGGCGACACCGTGCCGGTTCGAGTCCGGCTACCCGCACTGCTCTGTAATCTGTTTTGAGGAAAAAGATATGCAGTTTGGAAAACTTGCTAAAAAATATATGATAATAGCCTCCGCGGCGATTCTTACCCTGACCGCCTGCGGAAATCCGGACCAATACAAGCCGGTCGACTATCAGGATCAGCCTATCGGGGTTTCATCAAATGATACACCGGTTCCGGGCCCCTCGGTCCTTCCGGGGCTTATGGCCATAGGCGAGAGGTATATACGTGATGACGGCAAGATGGAGAGCTATCTTACCGGCGAATGGATCGATGCGGATATAGCACAGCGCAGACCCATGGCTGTCATGATCCCCAATAACCGCAACGCGCTTCCCCAGTACGGAGTATCCTATGCGGATATCATCTATGAAGCTCCGATGGAAAAGTGCAGTTGTACGAGACTCATGGGAATCTTCCAGGATTATGACGATCTGGAATTCATCGAACCCATCAGAAGTGCAAGACACTATTTCCTTCAGGAAGCACTCAGTTATGATGCCATATATTGCAACTGGGGACTTGCCGAATCATATGTCGGCCCGCTCATAAACAGTGATTATGTAGATAACATCAGCGCTTCGGTAAAGGGTATTGATGTGGGCGCGGACGAGGCATTTTCAAGGGACAAGGAGCGTCAGGAGCTGGGATGGTCTCTTGAATATACCGGCGTGATGCGTCTTGACGGATATAATGCCGCGGTCTCACGTCTCGGATACAGTACAGATTATCCCACGGATAATTACACATTCCCGCTTCCCTTTGCTACCGATTCCGCCCTCGCGGAGTATGAGGATTATCCCGATGTAACGGAAATACATCCCGGCGGAGATCATAACCAGACAAACGCAAACGGATACAGCGAGCTTAACCCTTACTTTGTATATAACCCCGAGGATCATCTCTATTACAGATATCAGAACGGAGAACCTCAGATCGACGAGACAAACGGCGAACAGCTCGCAGTCACCAATGTCATCATAAAGTTTGTTGACGGTGAAGTACTTGATTCTTCCGGATATATGAACTTCGTAGTATTCGGTGCGGGAGACGGACTTCTTTTCACAAACGGAAAGTGTGTCAACCTGAAATGGGCGAGAGAGCTACCGTTTGACAGGGACCTGAATTATTCGGATGACTTATATGCACAGACCAGATATCTGTATGCGGATAACGAAGATGAAGAGGTCATCCTCAACAAAGGAAAGACCTGGATCTGTCTGGTATGGAATAAATACAGAGACTATACCAGTTACAGTTAGGAATGAAGTATGAGAACAAAGAGGATCCGAAAGGGTCCTCTTTTTGTGTACACAAATGCGGAATTTATCAAATATTTCCTTGCAGGTGCAGAATGCGGGGGCTAAAATATAAAGGAATTTTGACCACTTCCAGGAGGAAAATATGAAAGCAGAAACTAAATGTATCCAGGCGGGATATGCTCCCAAGAACGGCGAATCCCGTATGATCCCTATCGTTCAGAGCACCACCTTTAAGTATGATACCAGCGAGGATATGGGTAAGCTCTTCGATCTTGAGGCGAGCGGATATTTCTATACCAGGCTTCAGAACCCCACCAATGATTATGTGGCAGCCAAGATCGCGGCTCTTGAGGGCGGTACCGCCGCTATGCTCACAAGCTCGGGACAGGCAGCCAATATGTTCGCGGTCTTCAATCTTGCGAACTGCGGAGATCATGTCATTTCATCTTCTTCGATATACGGCGGAACCTTCAATCTCTTCAACGTGACAATGAGAAAGATGGGTATCGATTTTACCTTCATCTCTCCCGACTGCACCGAGGAAGAGCTGGAAGCCGCATTTAAGCCCAACACCAAGGCGGTATTCGGTGAGACCATCGCAAACCCCGCACTTACCGTTTTTGATTTTGAGAAATTTGCCAAGATAGCGCACAAGCACGGCGTTCCCCTCATCGTGGACAACACCTTCGCAACCCCCATCAACTGCAGACCCTTCGAGTGGGGTGTTGATATCGTAACCCATTCCACCACCAAGTACATGGACGGACATGATGTTGCGGTAGGCGGATGCATCGTTGATTCCGGAAAGTTCGACTGGATGGCACATGCCGACAAGTTCCCCGGACTCTGCACACCCGATGAAAGCTATCACGGCATCACCTATGCAGAGAAGTTCGGCAAGGAAGGCGCGTTCATCACCAAGTGCACCGCACAGCTCATGAGAGATCTCGGTTCCATCCAGGCTCCCCAGAACGCATTCTATCTCAATCTCGGACTTGAGTCCCTTGCGGTAAGAATGCCCAGACATTGCGAGAATGCACAGAAGGTTGCCGAATTCCTTCAGGGCCATGAAAATGTCGCATGGGTCACCTACCCCGGACTTAAGGGAGACAAGTATTACGAGCTTGCGCAGAAATACATGCCGAACGGAACCTGCGGAGTTATCTCCTTCGGCGTTAAGGGCGGAAGAAAGGCTGCAGAGGACTTCATGAGAAAGCTCAAAGTTGCCATGATCGCCACCCATGTTGCGGATGCACACACCTGCGTGCTCCATCCCGCATCATCAACCCACAGACAGCTTACCGACGAAGAGCTTGTAGCTGCGGGCGTTGGTCCCGATCTTATCAGACTCAGCGTAGGTCTTGAAAATGCCGATGATATCATCGAGGATCTTGCCCAGGCTCTCGCATAACTTCGATAAAAGGAGAAATTTATGATAGTTACGACAACACCCGGCGTAGAGGGACACAATATCGTTGAGTATAAAGGGATCGTATTCGGCGAGGTCATTGCCGGAGTCAATATGATCAAGGATATGGTGGCGGGGCTTTCCAATATTTTCGGGGGACGTTCCGCAACCTATGAAGATGAGCTTATCCAGGCAAGGCAGCAGGCTGTAAACGAAATGCAGCAGAGAGCCGCACAGCTTGGGGCAAACGCCGTTGTCGGCGTTGATATCGATTATGAGGTGCTCGGGGCGGATAACGGAATGCTCATGGTGACGGCAAGCGGAACGGCGGTCGTCATTCAGTGATAACGGAGTACGGATATGGAAAATGCAGGGGAAATAAAGAACAGGATCCTTGATGTCTTTGCCGGAAAATTCGGTTCTTCCGAGGGAGCAAGGGTATTTTTTGCGCCCGGAAGAGTAAACCTTATCGGAGAGCACACCGACTATAACGGCGGACATGTATTTCCCTGTGCACTTACCATCGGTACTTATGCGGCAGTCCGTGTCCGTGAAGACCGTAAGGCGTTCTTTTATTCGATGAACTTCGAGGATGAGGGCGTGATCTCCCTCGATCTTGATAAGGAGCTGAAGCCTTCCGATGACCTGAAATGGGTCAATTACCCCGCAGGAATCATCTGGGCATTTGCGGAAAGAGGAATGAAGGTTCCTTCGGGCTTTGACATAGTCCTGTACGGAAATATCCCCAACGGATCGGGTCTTTCGTCGTCCGCATCCGTCGAGGTCCTTATGGGATTCATACTTAAGAGTCTGTTCGGCTTCGAAGTATCCAATATCGATCTTGCCAAGATCGGTCAGTATTCGGAAAACAAGTTCAACGGTGTCAATTGCGGCATCATGGACCAGTTTGCGATCGCGATGGGCAAAAAGGACTGCGCCATCTTCCTGGATACGTCCAACCTTCAGTATGAATATGCCCCGATAAAGCTTACCGGATGCAAGCTTGTCATCGCCTGCTCCAACAAAAAGAGAGGTCTCGGGGATTCCAAGTATAACGAAAGAAGAGCCGAGTGCGAGAAGGCTCTTTCGGAGATAAGGACTCTTCTTGACGTGCGGAGTCTGGGCGAACTCGATGAAGCCACATTCGGCAAGGCCGAGATGCTGATCAAGGATGATGTCAGGGCAAAGAGAGCCCGCCACGCGGTATATGAAAACAGAAGGACGATCACCGCGGTCCAGGCATTAAAGAGAGAAAACATCGCTCTCTTCGGACAGCTTATGAACGCATCCCACGAATCCTTAAGGGATGATTATGAGGTTACGGGACCCGAGCTTGATGCACTTGTAGACGCGGCAAGAAAGCAGCCCGGCGTCATCGGATCGAGAATGACAGGCGCGGGCTTTGGCGGATGTACCGTAAGTATTGTAAAAGACGATTGTGTGGATTCATTCATAGAAAAGGTCGGTGCCGAATATCTGGAAAAGATCGGATATGCAGCCGATTTCTATGTTGTTGAGATAGGGGACGGTCCCGGAGAGATCCTCTGATCAGAATTCATCGAGATATCTGAGGATCGAAGCCTTGCTTGCGGAATTAAGGGTCTCTGCGGTCTTTTTAAGTTCGTCTATCCTGCCGGCATTTCCGTTTTCCCTGTAATAGGATGCAAGCTTTCTGTACACGGATGAGATGTCCGCATGGATACGGACCTGTTCTTCGAGAATGGGTATCGCTTCCTTCGTATGACCGGTTTCCCAGAGCCTGTCGGCCCACTTCTGAAGTGTCTGCACGAGGAGGGTATATCTGTCATCATACTCCGTGAGCAGAGGAAGATTGGCAACACCGTAACGGAGCTTTAAGTCCGTGTTGGTCTGGCCCGTGAGATTTACGATCTTCTGCTCCTTAAGTTCATCGACAAGTCTCCTGCAGTCTGCGATCTCAGGGTCGTCTGCGAGAACATCCATCGGAAAAGAAGAAGTGTCGGGAATTACATAGATCAGGTCGTCAAGAGGCTTTCTCCTGACTTCGTTGGCATCGTGCTCCCGCTTCCAGAATGAGTTTTCGGCTTCTTCACCGATACGGCGGTTTCTTCTGATGGCATGCCTGATGACCAGTATGAGTATTATGAAACTTGCAAAAACAGGGTATTTCATACTATAATACTTCCCGATATCCCGATAAAGAAGGTAGTTTTGAGATGATCAATTTTCACAGCCGCAAAACCAAAAAGATCCTTGCAGCAGTTCTCGGTATACTGCTTGCGCTTGCAATGATAGTACCGATTATAGCATCTGCATTTGGCTGATTCAATGCGAACCGTGCGCCGGGGGTCTACAGAATGAATAATTGTAATGGCGCTGGGACTAACGGCGCCTCTTTTTCTATCATGGTCAGGGGATATGCCGGATCGTACGGTGCGGCAAAAGCCTGTATGGAAACCGGGGGAGTTCCCGAAGGGCTCAGGGAGTATACCTGGAACAAGCTCAGAAAATGGGCTGCGGGCGCGCTTGAAAGGTACGCCGGATCCGAAGTAAGTCCCGGAATGCACACCCTTTTATGGGAGCTCGGAGAAGAGACCGGATTTAAAGTATCGCTCAGGGATATACCTCTCGAGCAGGAGGCGGTTGAGACAGCCGAAGCTCTGGGGCTCGACATATACGAGCTGGAATCTGCGGATCTGGAGATGGGACTTTACACATTTCCTTATCCCGAAGACATGAAGCTCATTGGAAATACCTGCGAAGGCAGGGACAAGATAGTGTTCAACGGCTCGGTCAGTTCGTGTCTGAACAGACCGGGTGAAAAAATATAAGATTCAATTCAGGAGGCAAATATGGAATTCCGCGAAGAACTGCTCCGTATAATCGAAAAAAACAGCCGCATCGGCACCAAGGAACTGGCGGTGCTTTTGGGCGTCACCGAGGAAGCGGTGGCGGCGGAGCTTAAGGCGCTTGAGATCGACGGCACCATCTGCGGTTACCATACCATGGTCAACTGGGATAATATGTCCACCGAAAAGGTTACCGCCCTCATTGAGGTCAAGGTAACACCCCAGAGAGGACAGGGCTTCGACAATATTGCGGAGCGCATCTACAATTACCCCGAGGTTGAGAGCGTATATCTTATGGCCGGCGGATATGACCTTATGGTCATCCTCGAAGGCAAGACGATCAGGGAAGTATCCGGATTCGTATCCGAAAAGCTTTCCGCGCTTGAGACCGTAACAGGTACCGCGACCCACTTCATTCTCAAGAAGTACAAGGATCACGGAACCATACTTGGCAAAAAGAAGGAAGACACCAGGGAGATAGTCACACCATGAGAGACCCTCTTTCAAAAAAAGTAGTAGATATAAAGCCTTCGGGCATAAGAAAATTTTTCGATATAGTCAGCGAGATGAAGGACGCCATTTCACTCGGCGTCGGTGAGCCTGACTTTGACACACCGTGGCATATAAGGGATGAAGGCATCTATGCTCTCGAAAAGGGACGCACCTTCTATACCTCGAATGCCGGACTCAAAGAGCTCAGGGAAGAGATCTGCAATTATATTTACCGTACCCAGAAGGTGAGCTACGATCCCTTAAAGCAGGTGCTCATCACGGTCGGCGGATCCGAGGGTATCGACATGGCTCTCAGGGCAATGTGCAACCCCGGAGACGAGGTCCTTATTCCCCAGCCCAGTTATGTATCATACGAGCCCTGTGCCGTTCTGACGGGCGCCGTTCCCGTTATCATCGACCTTAAGGCAGAGAACGAATTCCGCCTTACCCCCGAAGAGATTGAGGAAAAGATAACCGATAAGACCAAGATCCTTATCCTTCCTTTCCCCAACAATCCCACGGGATCCATCATGGAAAAGAGCGATCTCGAGGCTATCGCCGAGGTCATCGTAAAGCACGACCTCTATGTGATATCCGACGAGATATACAGCGAGCTTACCTACAAGGGAAAGCATGTATCGATCGTAACCCTCCCCGGCCTTAAGGAGCGCACCATTCTCATCAACGGTTTCTCCAAGGCTTATGCAATGACCGGATGGAGACTCGGATATGCATGCGGACCCGAGAACATCATCGCACAGATGACCAAGATCCATCAGTTCGCCATCATGTGCGCACCTACCACCAGCCAGTATGCCGCGATAGAGGCGCTTAAGAACGGTGATGCGGATGTCGAGATGATGAGGGAAAGCTACAACAGGCGCAGAAGATTCCTTCTCAATGCGTTCAGGGAGATGGGCATCGAGTGCTTCGAACCCTTCGGTGCTTTCTATGTATTTCCCTGCATCAAGGAATTCGGCATGACCAGTGAGGAATTTGCCGAAAGATTCCTGAGGGAGGAAAAGGTTGCCGCGGTTCCCGGAACCGCATTCGGCGACAGCGGTGAAGGATACCTGAGAATATCCTATGCATATTCACTCGAAAGACTCGAAGAGGCAATGAAGAGATTTGCCCGCTTCGCAGAAAAGCTCCGCAGCGAAAAGAAAGCGTAAGAATGCCTTATTCCGATCAGAAAAACGCCACGATGAACATCGTGCGCAAGCATAATATCAGAGCGCAGAAAAAATACGGACAGAATTTCCTTACGGATGAAGGGGTTCTGGACGGGATCGTCGAAGCTGCGGGAGTGTGCGGTGAGGACCATGTCGTGGAGATAGGTCCCGGACTCGGAAGCCTTACGAAAAAGCTTGCCGAAGCAGCTTCACACGTAACGGCGATCGAGATCGATAAGCAGATGATCCCCGTGCTCGAGGAAGAGCTGGCTTCTTTTGACAATGTAAATGTCATCTGCGCGGATGTTCTGAAGACGGATCTTAATGCGATCGCAGACACCTATCCCGGAGAGACCGTCAAGGTCGTCGCAAATCTCCCCTATTACATCACAACCCCGATAGTAACGGGACTTTTGGAGAGCGGGATACATTTTAAGAGCATAACCGTAATGGTCCAGACCGAGGTTGCCGAGAGGATGCAGACAGGCCCCGGCTCCAAGGATTACGGCGCACTGTCCCTTGCGGTACAGTATTATTCAAAACCCGAGATAGTCCTCGATGTTCCGCCCGAGAGTTTTTTCCCGATGCCCGGAGTCGGAAGCAGCGTCATAAGGCTCGATCTGTACGATAAGCCTCCCGTAGAGGTAAAGGATCCCGCGAAGATGTTCGGCATCATCAAGGCATCCTTCATGCAGAGAAGAAAGACCCTGTCCAACGCACTTCAGAACAACCCCGATACGAAGATTCCCCGGGAAAAGACGGAAAAGCTCCTCACGGAGATGGGACTCGATCTGAAGATCAGGGGAGAAGCCCTAACGCTCGGGCAGTTCGCCGCATTCACCGATCTTCTGTGAGATCCCGGTAATATCTGAAACAATAAACGCTGTCCCTATATATGGGGCAGCGTTTTGTTTATCCACAAGGCCGGCAACATTTAGTGTGGTTTTTCACAAAAATCACAAAATATAGTCGGGTATTATAGACATCCTAACACTAGTTATGGTACAATTTCAAAGATTGGATCAGTATATATTGTGGTTTTTTTCTCTTATTTAGGGGTGAAATTGTGGATAAGTTCGAATATAAGGTAAAACTGCAGAAGATCAACGAACTCATCGATGAAAAAGAATACTTCGATGCCGTAGCAATAGCCGATACGATCGACTGGGAAAGAAAGCCCGTGGAAACACTGGTACGTATCGGAGACCTTTACAGAAAGGTCATGAGATATGACGATGCGATCGAGCTTTACAGGATCGCATACCGCAAGGCTCCCGAAAACAAGAATATCTGCTATTATCTCTGCAAGCTTTACATCAAGAAAGAATATATAGTTCAGGCTGTTTATGCATATAACGAGTTCGAAAGGATCGCACGCGAGAACGATCCCAGGGTCTACAAGCTCAAGTATATGCGTGATCAGATGCTCCATGTCGAGATAGAGCAGAAGATCGAGACCCTCGAAACACTGAAGAGTATCGAATATACCGAAAAGTGGGCATACACCCTTGCTTATCAGTACTATCTTGCCGGACGAGAGAGCGATTGCATCCATGAATGCGACCAGCTGATCGCAGCATTCGGCGACGGCAAGTATGTGTATGCTTCAATGCTTCTTAAGAAGAAATACACCGAGCTTACTCCCGAACAGCAGAAGATCTTCGATAACTGGAAGGAAGCCAAGGACGAAGAGCCCGCTACCGATCAGAATACATCGCAGATCACTGCCGAGACCGAGGTCAGGGAAGATACCCGCAGGATAGAGGTTCAAGACGAGGGAGCTACCAGGGAGATCACCGCAGAGGAGATCTCTGCCATCAATAAGGCGACCGCTCCCGGGGATACCATCGTCTACGATCCCGCACAGGTCCAGGCTGCTCTCGAGACACACAATCTTTCCGATGAGACCAGGATCTTCAGGGGAATCGATATTCCCGCCGAGCCCGAGATCCGCGTCAAGACCGTTGATGTCGGCAAGTACAACACCATCGATCTTCAGAAGGCACTTGCTTCCGCAGTCAGGGAAGTTGTCGGCGAGCCCGCACAGAGCTCGGACGTTACCAGGACCCTCATGGCTCCCATGATCGATCCCGATACCGGAAGCCTCGACAATCCCGAGTATTCCGAGGCCAAGGAAAAGGAATACGATTACGATACCGGCGACATCTCTCCCGATGAAGCTCCCGAGACCATCTTTACCGAGACGGCAGAAGTAGCCGAGATCCCCGAGGAGAAGGATTATCCCACCCTCGATTCCGTGGAGGATGCCGAGATCGCAGAGCCCGAGGAAGACCGCGTCGTTAAGGACGAAGGCAATATCAAGTCCTATTATCCCAAGGATATGTCAAGGTATAACAACCTTACCGAGACCCAGTCCGTCCGTATCCAGGATGCACTTACCGACCAGCCTCCCGAGTCCATCGCCTCCGCTCTTTCGCAGGAGACCGACGGACAGATCCGTCTTGTACTTCCCGATGACCAGGAGATCACCAGACAGATCACCGGTCAGATGAATATCGCGGAAGTTCTCGAAGAGTGGGAAAAAAGACAGGCCGAGCTTGAAAAGAGCTTTCAGGAAGAATTCCACGAGCAGGTCAAAGTACAGACCGGAGAGCTTTTCGATCATTTCGAGACAGAGATCCTCAATTCACTTCTCGAGGTTCTTGAAAGAGAATCCGAGGAAGAAGCCGAAGCAAGCGAGACCATTTATGAAGGCCGCGTTTCGGAGATGGACGAACTTCCCGATGAGGCAAAGCTTGAAACCGGACTCATTCCCGTTACGACTATTGCGGAGCTTACCGAAAAGGATGCAGACGAAGAAGCCGCAAAGCAGCGCATCCGCGATAACCAGGAAAGGATCCGCCTTGTCGGCGATGACGATTCGGTAAGAGATCTGACCAAAGAAGAAAAAGAACTCTTCGGTCCCTATATACAGAGCAGGGCTGCAAAGCGTCAGCTTGCGGTTCTTCTCGATTCACTCAGCATGGCTTCCTATACCGGAAACGCGATCCTTGCGGGCGACGACGGAATAGACGTCGAAAACCTTGCGATCAGGATCCTCAAGGAAGTCAGGAACAGTGACCACAATCTTTCCGGAAAAGTCGCAAGGATCAAGGGTGACAATCTGAACGGAAAGAGCATGGAAGCAACCATGAAGCTCCTTGCCGGCGGCGGACTCATCCTGAGCGATGTCACCGATGTTACCGAGGAGACAGCAGAGAAGCTCAAGAATGCGCTGCTCAAGGAAGATCAGGGCATGATAGTCATCCTCGCCGACAGGAAGAGAAATATCGAGAAGTTCATGGATATGTATCCCACCCTGTGCGAGATGTTCACCGCATATATGGAAGTCAAGGCGCTCAGCGAAAAGAAGCTGGTTGCATTCGCCAAGAAGTATGCGCGTGAGAGGGAATATGTAATAGGCGAGATGGGTGAGCTTGCGCTCCATACACAGATCTCAATGAGACAGTCCAACGATCACGCCGTTACCGTAATGGAAGTAAAGCGCATCGTTGACGATGCCATAAAGCATGTTGAGAAAAAGACCGCCACGCATTTCTTTGATATCCTGCTCGGAAAGCGTTATGATATTGAAGATATGACAATTCTCGGTGAAAAGGATTTCGCCTAAAATTTGTTAAAGGAGGTCTTGATAATGGCATCCGAAAAGACTACCGCTAAAAAGAAAACAACGACTGCTTCGAAGCCCGCTAAGACTGCGGCTTCGAAGACAACCAATAAGACTCCTGCAGTGCCTGCCGCTGCAGAAGTTTTTATTTCCGAAGATGATATGTACCTCTTCGGACAGGGAACTCATTACGATATCTACAAAAAGCTCGGAGCACATCCTTCGGTGCAGGGCGGAAAAAAGGGATATTACTTCGCAGTATGGGCGCCGAATGCCCTTTCCGTTCACGTTGTCGGTTCATGGAACGGATGGAACGAAGCCGAGGGTGAGATGAAAAAGCTCGGTCCCGTCGGCATCTGGTCCGTATTCATCGAGGGCGTCGTTCCCGGACAGATGTACAAATTCCTTATCTATGCAAAGGACGGATCCAAGCTCTACAAGGCTGACCCCTATGCAAATCAGGCTGAGTTCAGACCCGGTACCGCATCCATTACCGCAGATATTTCCGGATTTAAGTGGACCGACAGCAAATGGGAGAACGCAAGGGATAAGAAGGACTGGTACAAAGAGCCGATGGCGGTTTACGAGTGCCATATCGGTTCATTCATGAAGCATCCGAACGGAACCGAGGACGGTTTCTACAACTACCGCGAGTTCGCAACAAGGATCGTCGAATACCTGAAGGAAATGAAGTATACCCATATAGAGCTTATGGGCATTGCGGAGCATCCCTTCGACGGATCGTGGGGATACCAGGTAACGGGATATTATGCACCTACTTCCCGTTACGGAACTCCCGAGGATTTCATGTACCTCGTTAACGAACTCCACAAAGCGGGTGTTGGTGTCATCCTTGACTGGGTTCCCGCACACTTTGCGACCGATGCGCACGGACTCGGAAAGTTCGACGGAGAGTGCATCTACGAAGATCCCGATCCGAGGCGCGGAGAGCATCCCGACTGGGGTACCAAGATATTCAACCTGGCCAAGCCCGAGGTCAAGAACTTCCTTATCGCCAACGTACTTTACTGGCTCAGGGAATTCCATGTCGACGGTATCCGCGTCGATGCCGTAGCTTCCATGCTCTATCTCGATTACGGCAAAAAGGACGGACAGTGGCTTCCCAATAAGTACGGCGACAACAAGAATCTCGATGCCATCGTTTTCTTCCGCCATCTGAATTCCGTGGTAAGGGGAACCTATCCCGGATTCATAACCGTTGCGGAGGAATCCACCGCATGGCCTAATGTCACCGGACCCATCGGAACCGAAAGCCTCGGCTTTACCTTCAAGTGGAACATGGGCTGGATGCATGATTTTTGCGAATATATGAAGCTCGATCCCGTTATGAGGGGCGGCGACCATCACTCGATGACCTTCGCTATGTCCTATAACGAATCCGAGCATTACATACTTCCTCTTTCCCATGACGAGGTCGTACACCTCAAGTGTTCCATGGTAGAGAAGATGCCCGGCTACAAGATCGACAAGTATGCGAACCTCAGGCTCGGATATACATATATGTTCGGTCATTCGGGCAAGAAGCTCCTCTTCATGGGTCAGGACTTCGGCCAGGAAAGGGAATGGAGCGAGGCGAGGGAGCTTGACTGGTTCCTTCTCGGCGAAAAGCTGAACTCCGGACTTAAGTCCTTCGTCGGTGAGCTCCTTGATCTCTATCACAAATACCCCTGCCTTTACAGCATCGATGACAGCTGGGCGGGATTTGAATGGATGAATGCGGACGATGCGGACAGGAGCATTTTCTCCTTTGTCAGAAGAGACGAAACCGGCAAAAAGAACCTGCTCTTCATCCTCAATATGACCCCGATGAAATGGGAAAAATACGTTGTTCCCGTTCCTAAGGCCGGTGAGTACAAGCTCGTGCTCAATTCCGACGAGGAAAGATTCGGAGGCTTCGGAACAAGTGCTCCCGAGAAATTAAAGTCCGTAAGGGAACACTGTGTTCTCCAGGATAATGTAATAAAACTCGATATGAATCCTTACAGCGGTCTTGTGTATACCTTCTGACAGGCTAAAGAAATCAGCCTTTTTGACCGAAATTATAGGTGAGTGCACGGACGCACTCACCTTTTTCGAATTTATTTACGAAAAAACGATCGGGACGGATCCCCCATTTTATCCATAAAACGGGAGATTTAAGATTGAAGATCACATTCGAAGGACAGGATAATTCCCAGGCCCTTAAATACATAAAGAACAACACTCAGGGAAAGCAGATCCAAAAAGGGGATATGCTTTCTCCCGAAAGTATGTCCGCACTTGTGGATATCGGAAACGCAAATACCCTTCAGATCCCGGGTGAAGAGGGCAAGCACAGCCTTCTGGCCGGAGCTGCCAGAGATGCGGCCGTTCAGGATGCGGGCGTTCTCAAAAATTACCGCGTGGTCATGGCTCACACCATGTCCGGCGAGGATCTTCGAAAGGCCGAGGAGGACGGATTCGACCTTGGGAATATGTCCCCCGATGAAAGCGTCACCATTCTCGATAAGGTAAAGGCGGAGACCGCAAAGGGCGGAACCGTCATCAGGGGCTTTAACGACGATCTTGATGATGCGGTCTTAGATACTGCCGGAAACAGAGGCCTGGACAGCGTTGTCAAAAAGGCCCTTGCCGAGCAGAACCTCCCCGCAACAGACGAAAATATCCGTGATGTTTCGGGCACGGTCGATCTGGCAGGTCAGCTCGAAGCACCCACCGATTCCGAAAAAGCATATATCATCGAAAATGACCTTTCTCTTGCGGTAAGGGACTTTTACGTTGCCCAGAGTGCGGCTCCCGAAAGACCCGTGCAGGCTATGGACCCTTCAGTTCTCGATACTCCCGAGATGAAGAACGTCAGGGAGAGCATGATCGAAGCAGGCAGGGTTTTGGAAGATCCCGAAGAAGGATACAGGATCGCCGAGTGGCTTTTTGAAAGAAACCTTCCCGTCACCGAAGAAAACATTCTTAAATCCCGGGACATTTCCGAGATCCGGTTCCCCGTATCCGCAGAAAGAGCAGCCCGTGCGGGAGCACGTGCCATCGCTTCCGGAAAGACCGCTGACATGGCGGACCTCACCGAAAAGGGCAGCGTTTATGAGCAGGCAGCCCTTATTGAGGCTAAGTATTTTTCGGATGCGGTCCTTAATACAGAGGACATCGCACATACCAGAAAGATCCAGGAGATCAGGCTCAGCATGACCGCCGAGGTAAATCTCGAGCTTGTAAGAAGCGGATTTGCGATCGATACCGCTCCCATCGAGGATCTTATAGACAGACTTAAAGCGATCGAGCAGGAAGTAGCCCTTAAATACTTCCCCGAGACCGCAGGCGTTACCGACCATGGCGACAATGCACCCGGCATGAGCATAGGAAGCCCCGAAGATGCCGTTGCCGCATACAGACTGATGAATGCGGTAAACACCGCGGTTTCCGAACTTAAGGACGCACCCGCATCATCCCTCGGAGTATTCGTTCCAAGGGTCAGCGCTGAGGTTGCCTTCGGAGAATTTGAAGAGATCGCTCTCGGCGAAAAGGAAAGACTTAAAAAAGCAGGCGAAAGCTACGAAGCCCTTTCGACCGAAGTAAGAAAGGACCTCGGAGACAGCATTGGCAAGGCATTTACAAGCGTGGACGGACTTGTGGAAGGCCTCGGCCTTGAACTGAATGACCTTAACAGAAGGCATGTCAGGATCCTTGCTTACAACCGCATGGAAATAAGCATCGAAAATATGGACAGGATCGCGGCAGCCGATGAGACCGTAACATCGGTCATCGACAAAATGAAGCCCGCCGCAGTCCTCGATATGATCAGAAACGGCATCAACCCTCTCGAAAAGAGCTTTGATGAGATAAACAGCTTCCTCGATGAGAGGATCGTAAATACCGACGGATTCGAGAAAGCATCCGAAAACTACGCGGAATTCCTTTACGCCCTCGATAAGAGCAGAGAGATAACCGCAGAGGAAAGGGAAACCTACATCGGAATCTACCGCATGCTCGATAAGATCGAAAAGAAGGACGGGGCAGCGATCGGTTCCGTCGTAAATACGGAGAGTGAGCTCGGTTTCGCAAACCTTCTTTCAGCGGTCAGAAGCGCGAAGTTCAGGGGAATGGACGTCAGGATCGATGACGGAACCGGCCTTTCCGAGGTCGTATCTGCGGGACAATCCATAACGGATCAGATCATGGAATCCTTCAGGGAAGCACCCGGGGCATATTACGAGGATAAGGCAGAGCACCTCAGAAATGCGGCATTAGCCGGAGAAGGAGCTCTTTCCTTTATCGAAGATGCGGGCGTTTCCGTAAGTGCGGAGAACATCATAGCCGCAGAGAATCTCCTTTCCGCAGACGATGACCTTTACAGGACCGTCTTCGGCAAAAAGGAAGACGAAAAGCTTAAGAAAGAAGCGGATGAAGCCCTTGAGAGGATCGCATCCGCGGAAGAACCGGACGAAGAATATGCGAAGTTCCTGAACGAAATGAGATCCGATGTGCAGGCGATGACCTTCGAAGCCGGCGAAGTGATCGACGTCAGGGCGCTTCAGCAGGTAGGAAGACAGCTTTCGGTAGCCGTAAAGGCAATGGAGGAAGGCGTCGAAGAGTATTTTATCCCGGTGGATATAGGCGGAGAGATCTCCAAGGTCAGGGTTTCCTTCAGAGGAGTAGAGGGATCGTCCTCTGCGGACATCACCTTTAACGATACCTACGGAAATGAATGCAGGGCACACCTCGAGCTCTGGGAAAGGTCCGTAAACGGTATTGTTTCCGCAGATCCCGGCACAGAACTTAAGAAATTGCTCAGAGCTGCCGATATATTTACTGCAGACTTAAATAATGACGGTTTCAATACCTCCGCCGGGGTCAAGGTCATAAAGGCGGACGAAACCGAAAAGTCAAATAAATACGAACTCTCCGGCAAGGATGCCGGTGTAAACAGACAGGAGGGAGCCGGTCGAAAAGAGCTCTTCAGGTTATCCGAGAGATTCCTGAAGGCAGTCAAGGAGAGCTTCCATGAGGATCAATTATAATGTTTCGGCGATGATCGCCAATAATTCCCTTAAGAATAACGACGACCTTCTCAGTGCGTCACTTCAGAGATTATCATCAGGATTCAAGATCAACGGGGCCAAGGATAACCCCGCAGGTCTTGCCATGGCAAAAAGAATGAACGCCCAGATCACCGGCACACATACCGCCGATGACAATACCATGGACGGAATTTCCGTTATCGAGACCGCTGACGGCGCTCTTTCCGAAGTAGCCGAGATGCTCCAGAGAATGAACGAGCTTGCGGTTCAGGCATCCAACGGAACCATGACAGACGATGACAGGGAGATCATCCAGAAGGAGATCGAACAGCTCAAAGATGAGGTCGACAGGGTTTCCAAGAGTACCGAATTCAATTCACAGCCCCTTCTCGACGGATTCTACGATCTCAAGGGCTATACCGATAATGTAGATGTAAAGGTTCTCACCTATTCCAAGGAGATCCCCGCGGCAAATTACAGTTTCGATGACATCAGCTGGACAGTAAACGCTGACGGAACCAAGGATGTGACGGTCACATTCGGCGGTTCGACCACCGTGTACACGGGTTCCATGATCGACAATGTCATCACGATAACGAATCCCGACGGATACGATATTAAGCTTACGGTTCCCGAGAGTCAGGCAAACGCAAGCGGAGCTACCGGAGCCCTCATAGTTGAATGCACCGGCATCGGAGCAATGAGACTTCAGGTAGGATCGAACGAGGGCCAGGTTCTCGAGATGCAGATCCCTGCCGTCAACCTCAGCAACATGGGACTTACCGGACTCGATCTTTCAACCGAGAAGACCGCAAAGGAAGGCATCGACAGGATCAAGAAGGCAATGGACTTCGTAAATACCGTAAGAGGCCAGCTCGGTGCTTACCAGAACAGACTTGAGAACACCGACGCAAGACTTGATGTCACCGCAGAGAACATGACCGCAGCTTACTCCAGGATAATGGATGTCGATATGGCTGAGGAAATGACCAAGTATTCGACCTACACCGTAATGACCCAGGCGGGAACCAGTGTTCTTGCACAGGCCAACGACAGACCTTCGACCGTTTTACAGCTTCTTCAGTAAGGGGGGATAGGATATGACAGATAATCTCAAGCAGGAATTCACCAGAAGAATAAGCGTTGCAAATTCAACCGAGCTTATCGTAGTCCTTTACGACATGGTCCTCTGCTATGCGGATGATGCCGAAGAGGCACTTAAGACCGATCAGGATCACGAATTCTACGCAGCGATCTCCAGAATGAGAAACTGCATCAACGAGCTCATGTGCTCACTCCATATGGAATATGAGCCCGCTGCCGCACTCCTTTCACTCTACAGATTCTGCATCAGAAAGCTCACCACCGTGGGCATCAGAAGGAGCATTGAGCCCCTCGATGATATCAGAAAGATCATCCGTCCCTTGAGGGAATCATATGCGGGCCTTGTGGGATACAATACATCCGGTCCCGTCATGGGCAATTCCGAGACCGTTTATGCAGGTTTAACATACGGAAAGAACGACATAAACGAGAATCTCGTCAACAACGTAAACCGCGGAATGCTCATATAATTCAAGGGTTTTAAAAGAATGATACGGAACTCCCCTTTTCGGGGAGTTCTTTTTTTATGACGCCTGCGTCATGGTTTTGCCGTCAGATTTCACAAAATTTCGGATTCGCAAAAAAAGGTATTGAAATCCGAAATCTGCGAATATATAATCGCACTTACAAAAACGCCTTTCGGAAAAATTCTTTTTCCGGGCGCAGATGGTGAGCTGACGACTCATCGTCTCAGGGACGTTCGTCCCGTTTACCCAACAGTTAATACATATTGTGTATGGAGAAAAGTTATGTATCTGTTAGCCGCATTTCTCGCGGTTGCCGGATTGTTTGACTTCTTTTTCCGTAAGATACCCAACAGACTCATCCTGCTCATGCTCGGAGGGTGTCTGGTCCTGAACATTTATGCATCGGGCCCGGCTTCGCTTACGGGTGTGATCCCGAGGATCCTGATCGCCGGAGCTTTATTTTATCCGGTATTTGTGATCGGAGCCCTCGGTGCGGGGGATGTGAAGCTGATCGCCGTCAGCTGCGGATTTTTGTCCGGAGAAAGAACGCTGTGGTTTCTGTTCATATCGCTTCTTACGGCATCGGTAATAGGAGTGGTGAAGATGGGTATTCACGGAGAGATTTCAAAAAGGATGCACCGGCTCGCGTTATATATCAAAAAAACCATAATGACGGGCAGGCCCGAAATGTACCACGCAAACAGGGCTGC
>JAEEGJ010006149.1_pt1 | contig 36445 bp, 38 predicted proteins | sample 8958761 | NCBI WGS metagenome assembly JAEEGJ01 (sample SAMN16246546, study PRJNA631951) | gut metagenome | biome: gut microbiome; feature: rumen; material: RS-attached | host: Bos | place: Iran: Karaj | collected 2018-10
ATTATTCGGGCATCTGTGCTCCGTATCCGGGAACCTTGCCGAAGAGATCCTTGGCCTTTTGCCAAGGGTACTTGTTGCCGAACATGTTCGGACGCACAATCTCTGAACCTTGCTGGTTCATGCCGAAGAGACGGTTAATTTGATTTGCGGCCGAATTGGCATTGTAACTCTGGGTCTTTGAAACCTCCAGGCTCATATATCCCTGAAGATAAGACTTGTCGATTGCGTTTATGAAAGCATCGTTGCCGCTGGGCAGCTCCATATTGCCCTCGAACTTGGGACCGATGAGGCTCTCGTCCACTTCTTCGATCTGGGAAGCGAAAACGGAAATAGTAGCCTTGCCCATGGAAGCGAGTTCAAGGTCACGCCTGTTGGCAAAGAAATAGTTGTCATACAGGTTGCTCTCTTTAAGTGCCTCCATCTGCTTGTTGGATTCATAGTACACCCTTTCTACAGCGCAGTTGGAATTGCACCCGAAGATATTGTTGTGAACGTCGATGGTGCGGATACCGTTCATAAAGCGGAAGCCCTGTCCCATATCCTCGTAGGTCTTGTTACGGGTCCAGGTAAAGAGAACTGTGTTGTGGTGGAAGTCAAGTGAGACCTTGTCGATGTCGTCATCCCTCACATTACCCTTGATCTGGCAGGCTGCATACTTACAGGAAATGAAGATATTGTTGCATACTTCCATGTGGCCCTTGCCCATAAGGGCATTGAGACCATAGTCGCGGCAGTTCACAAAGATGCAGTTTGAAACGCGGACATTGCCTTCAACATCCATATGAAGGGCATATTCGTCGCCGCTCATATATCCCTCCTTGGGAACAGCGGGAGATTCATCATCGCAAAGGATGCGTCCAGTGAGTACACCCTTGTTGGGAGTGCCTGTCCTTTCGTCATCGACGTTTGCTACGCAGTAGCGGTTATTCTCGCCGAAGTCGAAGACGAAGCCGTCCACGACCACATCGCCGAGGGAACCTTTGTACCTATAGGGCCTTCTTGCATTAAAATTGAAGAGGGGAGCGATGAAAGTATGGTCGCTGGGCTGGAACTTGGTCACGTGTTTAATAACGTCCCTCTCGCTGAAGTCCGTTGACCAGCCTCCATAGAGACTGATAAACTTTCCAAGTTCGTGAGATGAATCACCGAACTTGCCTATTTCGATGTATCCACGGTCAAGATTGCCAAGATAGTTACCCTCGGCAACATAGATCACATCGTTGTCTTCTGCGGTGTTGACGGCCTTCTGAAGGTCTTTCATGGGAGTCTGGGGAGTAAGTCCGTCTGCACGGGCGGAACCGGTGGAAACACTTACATAGAGTGTTTTCCCAGGGCCGGCCTTTGAAGCCCACTTTTCGGTCTCGGCCTTGTCCCTGGCATTTTGCTTGGCGTTTTCAACGCCTTTCTGGGCGGCTTTGCGAACTTCGTTCTGGGCAGCACCGGTAACCTTGTTTTTCAGTGAGCCCAGAACGCCTTGCGCCTGAGCAGGCTGGAATGCTGCGATGCACAGAGCAGCAGCAATGAACAGAGTTAATTTTTTCATGCTATGTATTGGTTAACAACAATATTGCAAATGTAATAAAAAATATCGGGCCGTACTAAAAACCGGTTCCGAATTTGACCCAATAAGCGTGTTCCATATCTTTCCAGAGAGCGGCTGCCTGGTTGAAAATGGCGGCAGTATAGCTGTCGAGGGCGGTGGCTGGGGCCGATTCAAAGTCCGGCAGTCCCTCGAAGGCCGTGTCTTCTATGGCAAGTACGTTTTCCATAAAACCCTTCTTGGTGCTTTGCCAGGCGAGTGTGGCGAGTTTGTTGGCGGGACGGAATTTCCATACAACGGCATCTTCATCCCATTTATTCTGTCCGCATTTGAGGAATGCATCGGGAAGCTTGCTTGTACCGCAGAATACTGGTATGCGTGGGCTCTGGGCGGGATTGTCCACGCTCAGCCAGCATATTCCGCCCACGGCGTCGGGAAGCCACGAGCGCAGCTGGGTGACGTGTGAATATGCGCACCAGGCCACTGCAACCGTGCGGCGGAACTCCACCGTGCCGGGGGCGATGGTGTTGAGGGTGTTGCGCATGGTGGTGGTGAGCCAGGGATTAGCCACCGGGCTGATCTCTTTGCGGGCCGGCTCTTCACCTTTGGCGGGACGTTCGATGATTACGTTCTTGCACATATCGAAATCGCAGCCCTCATATGTGGCGCGGAAGAGTTCCATCACCTCCCTGACATCTACTTTATCGTCGGGCTTGACGGAGAAGGGGAGTTCGTCCATGTCGTAAGTGAGTCCCAGCGAGGGCGCCAGGGCATTAAGAATGAAGAACTCGCGGTCGTGGAAGTTGCGTCCTTTGGCGTAATCGCAGTTATATGCACGCCAGAACACAAACTCGCCTTTTCCGTCCCAGAGGCCGTACTTGCGCGCTACCGCTTCGACGTTGTCGGAGGCCATGCAATAGTTTTTGTCCTTTCGGTTGATGCTCCCGATACGCGGGATATTGGCCGACACTCCCACGTGGTCGTCGGGAATGCGGCGGGCTGCCCATACGGCTCCTATCTCGTCCTTGCCGCAGCCGAGTATTTCAAACTGCCAGACTTCCTTGGGGTCGGCGAGAGTCAGGCACTCTCCGGAGTCGCCGTAACCGTATTTCTGCGCCAGCGACCCCATTAGTTTAATGGCTTCGCGTGCCGTGGTGCAGCGTTGCAGGGCCACTCTTTCAAGTTCTTCTATCGTGAAGAGCCCCTTTGGATTGACAAGGGTATCGGGCCCTCCGAATGTTGTCTCTCCTATGGCAAGCTGCTTTTCGTTCAAAGCAGGATATGCGGTGTTGAGGTAGGCGTATGTGTGCCTGGCCTCGGGAATCGTGCCCATAAGCTTGACTCCGGTAGTATCTCCTCTGAAGGCGGTCTTCATGGTCCCGCGCAATACTTCGTGCATTGCACCTTTAGGGTGGTCTGCTGCAGGCTCGATCCATGCCCAGGTACGGTAGCGCCCGTCACAGGTATGGGAGGTGATAACCGAACCGTCGGTGCTGGCCAGGCGCCCGACCATTATGCTGGTACAACTTTGAGCGCTAAACTCCTGTTCCTGAGCGCTAAGCGTACAAAAAGCCCAAAAGGCAAGAAAAACGATTGTAATGTGTTTCATACTACAAATTTAAGTATTTTTTTGTACCTTTGAGGCTTTGTTTTTGAACAGGAATTATTAAATCATGAAGAATCAATATATTAAGCCCGATTCTGAGCTTTTGGACACCGTTCCCGGCGCCCTTATCTGCCAGAGCCCTGTCGATGGAGCCGGCGGCTCCACATCTGACTACGGGGAGGACTTCGAAAACATTTTTGGATGATGAAAAGAGTAGCTTTAGTATTTGTTTTGGCCGCTCTGACATCAATGATCGGCTGCCGGAAAGAAGCGGGGAAGGAGACTCCCGCTGATAATGATATTCTTTACGTTGATGCTACGGTAGAGGCAACTTTGCTTGAGTCCAAAGTGTCTCTTGACGGCAAGACTCCGGTGTGGAACGCAGGAGACCGGATAGGCATCATTACTTCTGACGGGCAGCTTTGCCCTGCTTTTACTGCCGGAGAGGGAGGAGCGTCCATCACCACTCTCTCGGGGCAGAAGCCCTCTGGATCTGTGCTCGCAACAGCATTCTATCCATATGATTCCGGCGCCTCTGTCAGCGGCGGATCGATTACCCTGACTCTTCCGCACGAGCAGTCGGGCAGCGCGGCTGATGCCATAATGGTTGCTGCCGGCAGCCAGGAAGGCGGTTTTGTATTCCACAATGTCTGCTGCCTGGTCAAGTTCTCGGTGCCTTCTTCTTTGAATGTGCGGAAGGTGGAAATACTGAGCGACGGCCTTCTGAGCGGTTCTTTCTCGGTTAATACCAGCAGCTTTGCCGTGAGCGCAGGTTCTCCTTCAAGCAGCAGCGACAAGAGCGTTGTGCTGAGTTCTTCTTCCGCATTGTCCGGAGAGTATGTGCTGGCAGTTGTCCCGGGCACCGGCAAGAGGCTCCAGATGGCATTTACCCGCGGCGATGGCAAGATCGCCCTTGTGAACAAAGACTTCCGTACCGGTAAGCCATTTGCCGCCGGCGTTATCAAGAACATCGGGACAGTTCCTGCCTCCCTGGAGTTCTTCGATGCCGCTCAAGTGGGTAATCCCGTCACCAGCCAGATGAGCCAGACGCTCACCGTATTGCCTGAAAGCACACCACAGATAACCAATGGCAATTTCGAGACTTGGACATTGGACGGGGACAACCTTCCCAACAACTGGAACTCTTTCCAGACTTTCGAGATTGGCGGCAGCTGGCTTGAACAGCTTACTTTAAAATTAGGGTATGACAGTAAAAACCGTCAGGTAGCAAAGTCGACGGACAAGCGCCCGGGTACGTCAGGATCGTATTCCTGCCGTATATGGTCAAGGTCAATAGCCAGTATAGCTACAGCACAGGGCAACCTCACCACCGGAAGAGTTTATGCCAGCAATACAAGCGCTGCCGGCACCGGTAACTACAACTATACGGATCAGGATGGTTCGATAACCATTAATAATAAGGCCAATCCTTTCCATATGAATTTCACCGGCAGGCCCGACTCGCTGGTTGTGTGGATCAAGTTCAATCAGCCCGAAGGGACGGATTCTAATCATCCATACTCAAAAGTGGAGGCTATTCTGCACGATAATGTCGATTATAAAAGTGGCTATAACACAGCCGACTGCACAGGCGGTACGCACCATATAGGCGAAGCTTCCATCAACAATATCACCAAAACCAACGGGGCGTGGAAGAGATTTGCACTTCCCTTCAAGTACGACTACAGCACAACTCCCAGCTTTATCCTCATTAATATTGCCACCAATTCCTATCCCGGCGGCGGCAAGAAGAATGACGAGATGTTCATAGACGACATAGAAATGATATACAATCGCTATTGCCGTCTTTCCATTCCTTCACAGGGCTGGGCAACGATGTATGTCGATTTCAAGGTCAAGGTGCCTGCAGGAGCCCAGGTTTACTATGTAACCGAATTTGTGAACGGATATGCTTCACTCAAGCAGATCCCTGCAGGAAGCGTAATCCCTGCCGGCACTGCCGTGATTGTCAAGTCTTCGTCCTCTTCGGTAACCTTCGAGCCAGGCACAGGCACTCCCGTCTCCATCAGCGGCAATATCCTCAAGGGTACGCTCTCAGCAAAGACTTGCCAGAGCGGAACGTGCTATGTACTGTCTTCTGCATCGACCTCCAGCACCCCTGTGTTCGCCCTGTATAACGGCACGAGTATAAAAGCAAATACGGCATACATAGAGCCTTAGAGAGGTATGAGAATTTTTCCGCCGATTATTTTGCATAATTGCGGAAAAAGTCTCATCTTTGCATTCCCGTTTCGGGAAACAGGGGCGTAGCTCAGCTGGTTTAGAGCGCTTCAGTCACATTGAAGAGGTCGTCGGTTCGAATCCGACCGTCCCTACCAAAACTGCCGGCCTTGACGGTCGGCAGTTTTTTGTTTGTCAATATCCCAGTCTGACCAGTGTTTCAACCGGGTCGGGAACAGGAGCATCGGCTTTGCGCAAGCCCTTGTCTATCAAGTATTGCAAGGTAAGTTCGGAGCGGTTGGTAAAGAATCCGTCGGAGCGGAGGGCGTGCTCTTCCATCTGCTCGAGGGTGTCGAAAGAATAGGGGTGATTGAGCATCTCCGACTTGTGTACCAGTTCGGCCTGCCAGGCGGCGTCCAGTTCGTCGTAGTCGTTCGGCGCGCCGGAAATGGACGGACCGATAATCTGTGCTCCGTTGTCCTTGGCCCACTTGATAATATCCGTGTAGCTTGACGGCGTATCAAGTTCGCCGTTCCAGTCGCTGCGCCATAAAAGGAAGCACATCGGTACTTTGCCCTTGAAAACGGCATTTGCCCTGCAAAGCGACTGCCGCGAGAAGGTCTGGAGAATCACCTTGCCGCTGGTCAGTCCCACCCTGACTTTGCCGTCTCTGTAGAAATCGCTTTCGGCGGCGGGCTTTGTGAGTATGTTCCACCCTGCGGCGTCGAGTATGTCGTAAACCCTTTGCTCCATGTCTTCGGGATTCACTTCAGGCTCCTTGAATTCGATGTATATTCCAGGCCTGTTGCCGGTGTCGGCGGGGTCGTCTTCGTAGGCTTGAGAGAAATCGTAGTCTATGATTTCCATGTATTTACCCCCTTCCTTGCCCCGCGCTGCCAGCTCTTCAAGGGTATGGCCTGCGCAGTCTTCTTTGAGCTTAAAGGGGAGAATGCGGTCTCCTGCGGCATCTCTTCGAAGGCGCTTGCCCTCGGCATAAGCTATCTGGTCCTGGAGGGCGGATACATACTGGCTCCCTTCAAATGCGGAGCGTGCCTGTGCGGGCCTTGCTTTATTGAACCAGCTGCCGGCATCCAGCGTAAGCAGCTCGGCGTAATAATACGACGATGCATGGTATGGCTTGAATGACTCACTGTCGCGCGCGCACTGGGCCTTGGCATCCTCGGGGCTGAAACCCAGCGAGATGTAGAACCCCTCGCGGCCGGAAGGAACGCCCTCCCCGAAGACCTCGGCGATGTTGGTGGTCCGGGTCAGGTTTATGTCATGATTGGCCAGGATGATCCCGTCTTTGGTGCATTGAAGGTCCGATTCGAGGTAGTCCGCACCGGTTTCCCTCGCCCAGCGCCAGGCACTCTCGGTTTCTTCCGGCGCCCAGTAAGTTGAACCGCGGTGGGCCATCACCGCATAAGGGGGGACATAGTCGATTACTTCGGAACGGACTGCCGGCTGGGTACAAGAGCAGGCAAGGAGCAGCAGGATGAAAAGTTTTCTCATTGTTTATAAAAATAAAACCCCGGAGATCCGAGGTTGTGGTGTTTTACATTCCGAGTGTCAGTCCGAATGATATCACTCCCGATTTACTGATGCTCTCGGTAAAGAACGGAGTGAAAGAGTAGTTGGCGAAAATGCCTATTATGCCGTAAGAGGCACCGGCCTCTGCGCTTGCGCGGAAGCGGTTGAACAGATCGTTGCAATACTCGCGGTAACCGGGATTCCTGTACTTTGTCCAGCCTTTGATCATATAGTCGGCGCTGGCCCCGGCATACAATTTGGCTTTTCCTGCAGTGAAATAGAGCCTGGCAGGGATGCCGAGGTAGTTTGCATGCACTTTTGACTTTGTGCCGTCATAAGTGGCGCTCTCTTCGATGATAGGTACTGTCTTGTAGCCGCCCTCTGACGAAGGGCGGTAAGTGACGGAAGTGTCTTCAAAAGCAATGTCCATAAAAGTCCACCTCAATCCGAGGCTGAATTCTATAGGAGAGTTAGGCGAAGCAAAGCGAATCGACGCCATTTCAAGTCCATAGTAGAAACTCTGGAAAAACTTGTTCTGCGGGAACGTGGCGGAATCGGCTCCAAGGGGCATGGAGAAGCCGAAGAACATAGGGAACGCAACGCGTAGATTGGAATCAACACCTTTCCCGGACCTGAGTGCGAGTCCGTCATAATCAATCTTTTGGGCAGCTGCCGGAGCTATGGCTAAAATAAGGGCTGCCAATACAACTATTATCTTTTTCATGGAGCAAAGATAATAACTATTTATTATATTTGCGTTTGTTATGATATTTTCGCGCAAATTGTTCATAATGATTCTCTTACTGCTCCCGAATATGCTTTGGGGGCAGACTGATAGCTTACGTTTCAGCGTGAGGGGAGTAGTTAGGGATTCTTCGTCCGGCCGCATTCTCCCCGAGGTCGGCGTGTATGTTCCCGGAACCAGCTACGCAACGGTAACCAATGCTGACGGAACATTCATAATAAAATCCCACAGCCCTATCGGCAGCCTGTCTTTCTCTCTTATTGGCTACGAGAATCTCACCCAGCAGGCACCGGAGGGTGGGGAAGAAGTGATGAGGGTGCGTCTCAAGCCTCGCGACTTTACGCTCGACCCTTCGCTTGTAGTGTCGGGTGACCCGGCCGAAATCATGCGTCTGGCCATTGTCAAGATTCCTGATAATTATCCTGCCGAATCGGAGCTTTTTGACTGCTTCTATCGCGAGACGGTGCGCAAACGCCAGCGTTTCATATATGTATCTGAAGCGGTTACCAAGATATACAAAGCTTCTTTCCGTGATTACTTCACTCCCGACAGGGCCGCTCTGGTAAAGAGCCGCCTGCTTACCAGCCCGAGAGTTTCCGATACTTTGGGAGTTAAGGTCATCGGCGGTCCCTCCATGGCAGTCAATCTCGATTTGGTCAAGACGCGGGGAATTATCATAGACGAGTCACAGTTACAATATTACAAGCTCAAATTGCTTCCTCCTGCGGCTATCGACGGCCGGATGCAGTTTGTCATAAGTCTTACTCCGGCAGTAGAGTATGATTATGCCCTTCATAACGGGGTGGTTTATATCGACCGTGAGACCATGGCCTTTACCCGCATCGAGCTCTCGCTGGACGTCACCGACCAGATCAAAGCCACCAAGGCAATGCTTGTAAGGAGCCCCGCCGGACTGCGTTTCCGTCCCAAAGAAATGTCGCTTCAGCTGAATTACAAGACCGAGGGAGGGAAGAGCCGCCTGAGTTATCTCAAGACTGTCTTCCGTTTTGGATGCGACTGGCGCAAGCGTTTGTTCGCGACCGATTATACGGTTGTAGCCGAAACGGTTATGACAAAACGTTATACCGGCGAGCAGGCATTGAAGATTCCACGCAAGGAAGCCCTGAACGACAGGACTTCACTTGCCGATGTTTCGGCGGAGTATAATGATCCCGATTTCTGGAAGGATTATAATATCATCGAGCCTACGGTCGGGCTGGAGCACGCAGTGGGCCGTCTGAAGGCGAATAATTAATCTTTTTTCTGCCAAATACTAAATTTTTGACAGTACTGATAAATTTTTTGTACTATGTATTGCAAAGTACCAAAAAGTTTTTATATCTTTGCGATGTCAAATATTTTTGGATATGAAAAAAGTAATTAATGCCGGAATCGGCGGAAGAAGTTTTACTGTCGACGAAGATGCATACGCCCGTCTTGACAGCTATCTGGTTTTGTTCAAGAGCCGTTTAAGCTCTGAGAGCTCTGATGAGGTGATGTCCGACCTTGAGTCGAGAATCGCCGAACTTTTTGCTGCGGAGGTTGGAGCGGGGCAGAGGGTAGTTAACCTCGACATTGTCGAGAGGGTGATTTCCCAGCTGGGTATGCCCGACGGAAGTCCGGTGCCCGGGTCGGAACCTGCTGACAATACCGAAAAGAGGGCGCGGAAGCTCTACCGTGACGTCTCCGACCGCAGGATAGCCGGTGTCTGTGCCGGACTCGCGGCATATTTTGAGGTGGACGTCGTTCTGGTACGTATCCTTATGCTGGTGGCCCTGGTGGCAGGCAGTATCGGATTCTGGCTCTATGTAATCCTTTGGATAGCGGTGCCCAAGGCAACAACGGCGGCCGAGCAGTGTGAGCTGCGCGGTCTTGCCCCCACCGCCGAAAACCTGGCCAAGTACTCAAACTCTAAATAGTAAAGCTATGGAGACTAATGCCGACAATGTCCGCTCCCAGATGCGGAAAGGGGTGCTGGAATATTGCATCCTATGCATCCTGGCCAAGCGGGAAGCTTATGCCTCGGCCATTATCGAGGAACTCAAAAGCGCAAATCTTATTGTTGTAGAAGGTACCCTTTACCCGCTGCTCATCAGGCAGAAAAACCAGGGCCTTCTGACTTACCGGTGGGAGGAATCCACGCAGGGCCCTCCCCGTAAATACTACTGCATCACCGACAAAGGCCGCAGCCAGCTCTCCGAGATGGATAATGCATGGCAGGAAATGGTTAGAGCTATAGATACCCTCAAGCAATGAAACAAGTAGATAAAGTCAGCATCGGAGGTTATGCCTTCACGATGGAATCGGAGGCCGCGCAAGCTGCCCGAATCTATCTGGAGCAACTCGACGATTATTACAAGAGCTCCGAAGTGATGGAAGGAATAGAAGAGAGAATGGCGGAGCTGTTGCTTGAGAAAACTCCTTCTGAAGGTGTCGTGGATCTTGCAACCGTCAACGGCATAATCGAGATTCTGGGCCGTCCGGAGAGGATCGAGGCCGAAGAGCCCAAGAAAGAAGATGTCCCTCCTTCCAAAGACAAGCCTCGTAAAAAGCTGTACCGTGATATGGAAAGGGCCAAGGTGGCGGGTGTTTGCAGCGGACTGTCCAGCTACTTCAATGTCGATGTAGCAATATTCCGCCTCTGCTTCCTTGTATTGACTATTGTAGGATTGTTTGGCGGACTGAGTATCAGCGGCAATGGATTATCGCTTACGTTGACAGGCCCTTTTATCTATCTGCTGCTTTGGATAGCTATGCCTGCAGCCCGCACTGCTCGCCAGAGATGGGAACTGCGCGGTGAAGATGGTTCTGTGGAAAGCATACGGCGCAATGTCGAAGGACGCGGACGGGTAGGCGATGCCATTCGCGATGTGAGCAATTCACCGGCCTGGGGCACCATAGGAAGGATTCTGGAAGTATGTGTAGGTCTGATTCTGTTCATCACCGCGGTTTCGGGTCTGTTTGCCGGCGCTCTGGCGGCATTCGGTTGGGAATGGCTGGGACTGAGCGGGCAAATATCCGAGGCTATTACATCGATAACTGAAGAATATCCTCAGTTCCCCGGAATCATCAGTATGCGCTGGGTGCAGATTCTGGCCGTAGCTGTTTACGCCCTGCCTTTCATAGGCATGCTGTATGCTTCGGTCCTGCTCCTTTTCCGCTTCAAATCGCCTTCCTGGCACCCGGGTCTTTGGATTTTTGTAATCTGGCTGGTGGCTCTGATCGCCCTTGTCATACTGGTTCTGGCGTGCCTTTTCTCCGCAGGAACAGCTATCGTGTAGCCAGCAGCGTGCTGCACAGCACCTCGGCATCGTGGAGGCTGTCCAGCTTGCCCACATCGATCATCTTGAGTTGGGAGGGCACGACGCCGTAGATGGGGTGGTCCTTGCAGGCTCTGAGGTAAAAATCTACGATGGGGAAGCGCCCCGAGAAGCCGTACGAGTCAAACACTGAAAAAACTTTTGGCGAAATGTTATGAATGCCGGCGAACGCAAGACGCCGGCATTTTTGTGCGTCCAGCCCTTCGTATGGCGTTTTTACCTCACCGGTTTCCAGGTTGGTCCATCCCACCAGGCGCATATCATCGTCAAACAGAAAGTAGCGTTTGGTCTGCCGCTCGCTGACCAGCAATGTGGCGATGGCGCCGGGGCGCCACTCTCTTCTGAACCACTCCAGGTCGAGGTCGGAGATGATATCCACGTTATGAACCAGAAAAGGCTCGCTGCTTATGCCGGAGTCAGGCGTGCTGCCGGGGGAGCATTTCCCCTGTTTTAAGCTCCCCCGGCAGCACGCCTGACTCCTTGCTTCCAGCAAGTGGCGGGCGTGGGCGATTGCGCCTCCGGTTTCGAGCAGCAGGGAAGTCTCGTCAGAAATGGAAATCTTTACTCCGAAGTCATGTGATGCCAGGTAATCCTTTATCTGCCCCGAAAAGTGATGCACGTTAACTACAATGTCGTCGTACCCCGAAGCCGCCAGTTTTTCGATCACATGGGCGAGCAGGGGCTTGCCGCAGACCGGCACCAGCGCTTTGGGCATGGTGTCGGTGAGGGGCCGGAGGCGGGTGCCGAGCCCGGCGGCGAAGATCATCGCTTTCATAATACTTTTTCGATATTAAGCTCCCTGTGCGTGAGCTTAACCTTTACGTTGTAGCGTCCGGCAAGGTGGGCGGCCAGCCTTTCGGCACAGAAAACTGAGCGGTGCTGTCCTCCGGTGCAACCGAAGCAAACTTGAAGGTGGGTGAACTTGCGTTCGATAAAGCGCTGGACGTGAGCGTCCACAAGCTTGTATACGCTCTCCAGGAAAACCAGCACCTCGCCGTCATCTTCAAGGAACTTTATCACTTCCGGGTCGTTGCCGTTGAACTGGCGGTAGTGCTCGTATTTGCCGGGGTTGTTGACGGAACGGCAGTCGAATACATAGCCGCCGCCGTTGCCGGTATTGTCGGCAGGGATGCCTTTCTTGTATGCAAAACTGTAGATATGTACCTCCAGCCTCTTGTCAACCGCTATCTCGTAGAACTGCGGCATGTTGGTGAGTTCGGTGAGGATAGAGTTCAGGTATGGATAGTCGCTGAACGGGATCCTGAGGAGACTGCGCAAGTTATCGAGCGCAAAAGGCACGCTGGCAAGGAAGTGCGGCTTCTTTTCGAAGTACCCCCTGAATCCGTATGCGCCGAGGACCTGCAGGGTGCGGAACAGCACGAACAGGCGGAGGCGCTCGCGGAAATGCTCTTCATCCACGGGCAAGAAACTGCGGAGCGAACGCAGATAAGTACGGATCAGCTCTTCTTTGAGCTCATCGGGGTAGCGTGCGCGTGCCTGCCAGATGAATGAAGCAACGTCGTAGTATATCGGCCCCCTGCGTCCGCCCTGATAGTCGATGAAATAGGGTTCTCCGTCGCGTATGATTACGTTTCGCGCCTGGAAATCGCGGTACAGGAAGGTATTGTCGCTGTCTTTCAGCAATTCTGCCTTGAGGCGCTCGAAGTCGTCCTGCAGGCGGCCTTCGTTGAATTCGAGCCCGGTGGCTTTAAGAAAGCAGTATTTGAAGTAGTTGAGGTCGAAATCCACCATCCTGGCATCGAATTCCTTCTGGGGATAGCAAACGTTCCAGTCCAGCCCTTCAGCACCCTTGAACTGTATTTTGGGCAGTTGCTCAATGGTGCGGCAGAGCAGGTTGCTCTCATAGGAATTGTAAAAGCCGCTGTCGCGCCCCTGGGCAATGAGGTCGAAGAGCATCTTTTCGCCCAGGTCTTCCTGGATGTACGACATCCCGTCTTCCGAAACGGCAAGTACGGTGGGAACGTTGAGCCCCTTCTCTTTGAAGTGCTTGGAGATGGCCACGAAGGCGCGGTTTTCCTCCAGGCTGGTGCCTATCACTCCGACTATCGATATATTTCCTCCTTTAAGCCTGAAGTAGCGTCTGTGGCTGCCCGATGTAGGGAGCTCCGTACGCTCCGTCAGCTGCTGGCCGGTATAAGATTCGAATAGTGTTTTAAGTGTATCGTCTGCCATAATGTGGTGGTTGTTATTTCTTTCGTATCAGAAGGCACATGCCTGCAACGGTCAGCAGGGCGTTGACCAGAATCAACTCGTAACTGAAGCGGTAGCCTCCGAACCATTGCTCGGAGTGGGCTTGCAGAACATAGCTCAGTATAGGGGCGAGTACGGCAACAAGGGGGACCCACTTTTCGCGGACCTTGCGCTTGCAGCAAAGGCCGAATGCGAACATTCCCAGAATGGGGCCGTAAGTGTAGCTGGCCAATTTGTAAACCGCATCGATTGCGCTTTTGGTGTTGAGCAGGTAAAACGCCCAGATGCAAAGGACCATGAGCGCGGCTATAACAAGGTGCACCTTCTTGCGTATGCTTGTTATTGTTTCTTCGCTCTTTCCTTCGGTGCCTATTATGTCGGCGGTGAATGAGGTAGTGAGTGCGGTGAGGGCCGATCCCCCGGCTGAAAAGGCGCAGGACACAAGTCCCAGCACGAACAGCACGCCGACGAAGGAGGGGAGTGAACCTCCTGTGGCGACAGCCGGGAATATCAGATCGCCGCTCTCCGATATGCCACGCTGCGCAGCGTAGGTGTAGAGCAACACTCCCAGGCACAAGAACATGAATACAACAGGTACCTGCATGACACCTCCGATTATCATGTTCTTACGCGATTCCGAGGCGTTGCGGCTGCTGAGCGTGCGCTGCATGAGGTCCTGGTCGAGGCCTGTCATGGCAATTACGGTAAACACGCCTGAGAGAAACTGTTTCCAGAAGAAGCGCGGGTGGTTGGGGTCGTCGAAGAAAAAGATCCTCGACATGCCGCTTCCCTTGATGGTCTCCACCGTGCCGGAGGCGTCGAGGCCGAGGTCTTTGGCAATCAGAACTATAGTGAGTACAATGGTTACGGTCATGCAAACAGTCTTGAGGGTGTCGGTCCAGAGTACCGACTTCATGCCACCCCTGAAAGTGTAAGCAAGCACTATTACCATACATATCAGCGTGTTGACGATGAACGGCAGCCCGAGGGGGCCGAATACCATCAGCTGGAGGGTAATGCACACCACGAACAACCTGACCGATGCTCCCAGGAGCTTGGAAATAAAGAAAAACCATGCTCCGGTTTTGTGAGGGGCGCTTCCGAACCGGTCTTCCAGATACTGGTATATGGACACCATGTTCTTGCGGTAGAAGACAGGTATGAGTACGAAAGCTATTATTATGTATCCTACCAGGAATCCGGCCACCATCTGCATGTAACTCATTGCAGCACCGTCGGTTCCCACCATTCCGGGCACCGATACGTATGTAACCCCCGACATAGGCGCACCGATCATGGCTATGGCTACAACCCACCATGGAGCCTTGCGCCCGCCGTTGAAAAAGTCGCCGGAATTGCGCACGCCTCGCGAAGCAAGCAGGGATACTCCAAAGATGAGGATAAACCATCCGAGCATTGTGAGTATCACAGCCAAGGGACTCAGACCGTATTTTAGATTCATTATTGCAAATATAATGAGAATTTGCGTAAATTTACAGACTTAAAATAAGGATATGAAGAAGATACTCCCGATATTGCTTTTTGTTATCTGCCTCGGTTTTCCGGCCCTGGCGCAAGCCCCAGGCTCTTCTGTGAGCTGGATTGTAGAGGCACGGCAGCTTGAGGCTGATATGTACGAACTGGTGTTTACAGGAAAGGCTGCTGAAGGCTGGCACACATACGGAACCGGAAGCGAGTATTCCGCTCCTTATCTGACAGTTGAAAAGCTCAGTGACTGCACCCTTGAAGGCTCTCTATACGATATTTCCACGCCTGAAGTCAAAGATGGCGACCCGGTATTCGGGGGCAGCTTCAAGTTGGGTCAGAAAGTGCTTGCCACTGGCCCCGCCCCGTCTGTGGGAGGATACCTGAGCTACATAGCCTGCACCGATGGAGCCTGCACTCCTCCTCAGGACTGGGAGTTCGACCTGCCGCTCAGCGACGCCCCGTCGCATAGCAGCAGCATCGGCGATCCTGCATCGGAATCATCATCAAAAGGCTCTATCTGGGCACTTATACTTGAGGCCATACTTTGGGGCTTTGCCATGTTGCTTACTCCTTGCGTTTTCCCTATGGTCCCCATGACGGTATCGTTCTTCATGAAGGGCTCGGGAAGTGCTGCAGCCGGGCGTTTCAAGGCATTCATGTACGGGCTTTTCATCGTGCTGCTCTACACTGTGCCAATCAGTGTGATAATACTGATTACCAGGATTGTCGGCGGCGATGCGGTAACGGCCGATATCTTCAACTGGCTCTCTACCCACTGGCTCCCTAATTTGATCTTCTTCGTGGTGTTCATGGTTTTTGCCGCCTCTTTCTTCGGTGCGTTCGAAATCGTGCTCCCTTCGTCGCTTGTCAACAAGAGCGACAAGAACTCCGAGAAGGGCGGCCTTGCCGGCATATTCTTCATGGCTCTCACCCTGGTGCTGGTGTCGTTCTCGTGTACCGGCCCGATAGTGGGTTCGGTGCTGATCCGATCGACCTCCGGCGAGTTCTGGGCTCCGATGGTCACCATGCTTGCTTTCTCGGTGGCGTTTGCCCTGCCTTTTACCGTGCTTGCCCTTTTCCCCTCATTGCTGCAGAAACTCAAGGGCAAGAGCGGCTCCTGGCTGAACAGCGTCAAGGTGGTACTCGGCTTTATAGAGGTGGCTCTGGGCTTCAAGTTCCTGAGCGTAGCCGACCAGACTTATCACTGGGGCTTGCTTGACAGGGAAGTGTACCTGGCTATCTGGATAGTTGTTTTCTCGCTGCTCGGCCTTTATCTGCTGGGCAAGATCAAGTTCCCTCACGATGATCCTGAACAGAAGCCGCTTGGCGTATTCCGCCTGACGCTTGTAATAGCAGTTTTCTCGTTCGTGGTTTATATGATTCCCGGCATGTGGGGGGCCCCGCTTAAAGCCCTGTCGGGTTATCTTCCGCCTATTGAAACCCAGGATTTTGTGGTTTGGAATCATGCCGACGGTGCCGCTTCGGCCTCTCAGCCTGCCCTGCGTACCGGAGCAAAATATGACCTCAAGATGCCCCTTGGGCTTGATGGCTATTTTACGCTTGAAGAGGGGCTCGAAGCCTCAAGGGAACAGGGCAAGCCCTTGTTTGTGGATATAACCGGTCACGGATGTGTAAACTGCCGTGAGATGGAAAGCCGCGTGTGGAGCGATCCGAGGGTGCTTCAGAAGCTTCGTGACGAGTTTGTGATCGTGGCTCTTTATACCGACGACAAGACCAAACTTGACAAGCAAGACTGGGTTACCATGAACAACGGCCGTGTGCTCAAAGACCTGGGGCGGGTGAACTCATATCTGGTGAGGGAACGCTTCGGGGTTAACGCCCAGCCTAATTATGCCTTGCTCGACAGCGATGGCAACCTGCTGGTTCCTATCAGGGGCTATAATCTTGATATCGATGCCTTCCTGTCTTTCCTCCAGTCGGGTATTGACGCATATAACGCAAAATGACCGATAAAAGAGAGATTTGGATAGACTGGCTCAGGGTCACTGCCTGCTTTTTGGTGATGATGACCCATAGCTGCGAGCCTTTTTACCTGGGCGGAGAGGGATCCCTTATTCTCACCCGTTCCGATGCTTTGTGGGTAAGTGTGCTGAATGTGCTGCCACGGGCGTGCGTCGCGCTGTTCGTGTTCGCATCTTCTTATCTTCAGTTCCCGCTCCATTATCCGACAGGAGAGTTTTTCCGCCGCAGGGCGGTACGCATCCTGATTCCGTTCGCTTTCTGGTCGGTGGTATATGCTTTGGCCTGGGGCAATCCGGTCCAGAATTTCAAAGATTTGCTGCTTAATTTCAATTACGCCGCCGGGCATATGTGGTTTGTGTATATGCTTGTAGGGCTGTACCTTATAATGCCGCTTCTGTCACCCTGGGCTGAGAAAGTGGGAAAGAAAGAGCTGCTGGTGTACATAGGGATTTGCTTTTTTACTACCCTCATTCCCCTCATCCGGCAATGGGTCGGCGGTGCGGCTCCCGTGATTTACGGCCCGTCAGGTATCCCCAACGCGGCAAAGTATCCTCTGTGGGGCGAGGCCAGCTGGAACACATACGGAGTGTTCTACTATCTGAGCGGTTTCGTCGGCTATATGCTTCTCGGGCTTTATTTCAGGCGCTTCGTCGGGGAGCTTGGCTGGGGACGTACCCTTGGTATAGCCGTGCCGGTTTTCCTTGCCGGATTCGGTATCTGCTGCGGTGGATTCCTGAGCAGGGTGTGGGCTGACTGCGACGGGGTTTTCCCCATTGAAGGTCCTGTGGGACTTGCCGCTCTTTGGGAGGGCCCCTGGCTGAACGACACTGCCGGAGTGGCTCTGATGACCTTGAGCTGGATATTGGTATTCAGAAAGATAATCGGCGAGGATGGATTCTATAAGGCTGTCATACAGCCCTTCTCCAAGGCGGGATATGGAATGTATCTTGGCCACATGATTGTGCTCGGGCTCATATCTGGTTGGCTTCGCAGCTCACTTGGCACAGGCTCGGAAGGCGTACTTGGCATCTGGACCACTCCGGTGCAGATTTTCTCTACCGCCATTTTGAGCTTTGCCATTACCGGTATTGCCTGCGTGCTTATTCAGAAAATACCTAAGGTCGGACGCTGGATAGCAGGCTGACAGGACTACCTGGTTAAGAACCTCTGATATCTAGCCCACTCCGTCTGTACACCGGAATCGTGCTCGCCTGTGAAGAAGCTGGCCTGGTGGTTGTTGCTGAAAGGGCTCCAATTGCCGCAAATCTGTCCGTCCAAGGCTATTACGGGTTTGAATGTGCCCATGTTGTTGTGAGCCTTGTGGCTAAAGTCATCCGGCAGTACCACATCCCGGCTTTTATATGCAATCAGGTATTCGTCGTAAGGGGGTATCAGCAGGTATTTCCCTTTGTGGAAGCCGCGGGTCCGAACGTCATCAGTAATGTAAAAAGTGCGGCCATCCCATTGTTCGGCGTGCAGATAATCTCCGGCCAACTGGATGCCTCTGCGGCAGTCGCTCAGATTAAGCCCGGACCACCACACAAAATCTTCGAGCGTAGCGGGTTGCCTGCTGCGGAAATACTTCCTGGTAATCAGTAGCAGCGCATCCTCGCGGCTTAGCCTGGGATCGAACGGTATCTTACTTTCGCTTAAAGCATAACTGGCTTTCATCGGAAGCAGTTCTCCGCTGCAGAGGACTCCGTCGAGCTCCGCAAGGCGGATGTGGTACGAGAGCCGGTGCTCGTCCATACTGATGTCTTTTTCGGACAGAGCCTGCACGAAGTCTTCTTTAGTGGCGCTTCCCGACTTTTCGGCTGCACGGACCAGGATGGGGCGTATCTTTGCTACTTCGTGTTCCGCGATTGAGATTTTATTGCTGCTCATCCACCCCTTGATGACCGAAAGAGCTTTGGAGCCGCAGAACTTCAGCAGGGGATAGTAGTCGGCTGCAGAAACCAGCTGCCAGGTGCCTCTCATAAGGTGAAGGCGGACTATCTGCCCGCTGTCGAATGCTTTCTTGAATGCTTCCCGTGACGGGTTGACGGTGCGCATTTCCACAGCCCAGCGCATCATGCGGTACTCTTGTGCCTGGATGGCACCCATGTGGTCCACTACTTGTGCGGGAGTAGCGAACTGCTGGCAGATGAGCTGCTGATTCAGGAGACGGATAGCTACCGGATTCATTGCGCGGGAAGTCTATATTGCCGGTGCAAATATAATAAAAAGTAACACTGGAAATCTTACACCCTTGTATAAGTGCCGCGTGCAGAGTATCTTTGCATACAGTATGGTAACTCTGATAATAATACTGTTGACAGCTGCGGTGAGCATCCTGTGCTTTACCCGCACCATTAATATAAATGCCCTGAAGTTCAATGCATACGATATAGTGCACCGGGGGCAGTGGTATCGCATGCTCAGCTACGGCTTTGTCCACGGTGGCTGGGGCCACTTGATCTTCAACATGCTTACGCTCTATTTTTTCGGGACGGTAGTGGAGCGTTATTTCTGTTCCGGATTCGGGGATGTCAACGGCGTTATCCTATATGTGGTTCTCTATGTAAGCGCCATAGCTGTGTCCACTGTCTGGGACCTTGTAAAGTACAGGAATGACTATAACTACAGCGCAGTAGGCGCGTCCGGGGCAGTATCGGCCATTCTGTTTGCGTCCATACTCTTCGAGCCCAAGATGGGGATCTATATCTATCTGATCCCTATCCCGGTTCCGGGCTATATTTTTGCGCCATTATACTTACTCTATTGCTGGTACATGGCAAAAAGGAATGCAGATAATATTGGCCACACCGCGCATTTCTGGGGTGCGGTGTATGGATTGGTGTTCCCGCTGGTCTGCCGTCCGGATATTTTCCGTCACTTTCTTTCCCAGTTGGGGCTGTAATCGAGCGCCGGTTCGCTCCGGCGTATAAAAAGCCGAAATAGTTGCGTGGCCGTTTAAACTTATGCTCCCTGACTGCTTCTAATATATGTAATCCGGAAGCAGTTACAGGGTCCGGAATCCACTTAAAGATTAACGATTAGCATGAAACAATTTTTCGCCATCTCTTTGGCCTGCATTCTTCTTAGTCTCGAACTGAACGCGCAGCGCATTGTCTGCGACGAAACCTGCAAACTGGCTGATGCTCCTCCGGCAACTGCTGCCGCACCTGTATCCAAACCGGCTCATGCTAAACCGGCTTCTCCAGCTAAAAAGGCAAGCGCCGCTCCTGCCGTCAAGGAGGAACCGGGATATGCTGTGGTCAGTCCCGTCGGACGCTCTTCCGTCGAGATGATACGGCAGGCTCCCAGGCTGGAGACGCTGGATGGGAAGACTATCGCCGTGGTAGGAGTCAGCTTTATGACGGCCGTAACGCATCCCGAGATCAAGCGGCTGATTCTTGAGAGTTATCCTTCGGCCAAAGTGCTGCTTTTGGATGAAATAGGCATAGCTGGGCCGTATCCGGCTCCCGGAGTGGTCCGCAGGGCTAAAGACGAATTCCAGGCAAAGCTCAAGGATATGGGCGTAGATGCCGTTATCTCGGGCAACGGCGGCTGCGGACTTTGTACTCCCAAGGAGACTGGTTCCTGCATAGCCGCAGAATATGTGGGCATACCTTCCGTGATTATTGCAGGCCCCGGTTTTGTGGACCAGGCCAAATATACAGCGCTCAATAATGGCGTTCCAGTGATGAGGGTGGCGCAGTATCCGGGGGCATTCGCAACCCATACTGCCGAGGAACTGATCAAGAATACCCGGGAAATACTTTGGCCGCAGATCGTCCAGGCGCTCACTGAGCCAATCAGCGAGGCTGAGCGTTCCGAGGGCATTTCGGGCAAGAAAGGCGATATCCGTGACGACGCTTTCTTCGGAACTGTGGATGAGATCAATGCATATTTCACTGAGATGAAGTGGTCTGACGGCCTCCCGATAGTCCCGCCTACATTCGACCGGGTCGAGTCGTTTTTGAAATATACCGATATGAAATGGGATGAAACTGTGGCCGTTCTTCCCATAGCTCACCGGAATACTACGGTCTGGCATGTGGCTGTCAATGCGGTAATGGCCGGCTGCAAGCCGGAATACATGCCCATATTGATAGCTCTCACTAAAGGTCTCGGGGATGGGAATTTCCGCCGTACGCTTGCGAGTACGCACGCCTGGATTCCATATAGCTGGCTTAACGGCCCCGTGGCCCGGCAGCTTGGTATCGACAGTGGCCAGGGGCAGATCAACGAGGCTGCCAACATGGCGATAGGCCGCTTTATGAACCTTGCACTGATGAACCTCTGCGGGTATTACGTCAAGCAGGACAGGATGGGAACTTTCGGCTATCCAATGTCTTGGTGTATGGTAGAAGACGATGCTGCGTGCCTTCGGGTGGGCTGGAAGCCGTATCACGTCCGGAAAGGTTTCGAGTTGAACGATAATACCATTACGCTGGGCTCCACGCTCCTCTGGGGCAATAATATGGCTCCTTCCACTACCGATCCCGTCAAGCTCATGGAGCTGCTGGCCTGGGACATCAGCGAGCGCAGTCAGTTTGCCCTGGGAAGCGGCCGGCAGTTTACATTCCGGACCGTCTTGATGACCGAACCCGTGGCCGGCATACTCGCCGCTAAGTACAAGAGTCCGGAGGCTTTGGAGAAAGTGCTGATCGACGAGTCGCGGCGCCCGGTGAAGGAAAGGGCATTCGCCAACTACTACGCCAACCCGGGCGGTGCCAAAGACGGGGGAGAGCACACACTGCGCCAGTATCAGGGGCACATCCGCAAAGATGAAGGCGGAAAAATGACTCCCACACCCCAGTGGTATGACTCTCCCGAAAGCGAGCAAATGACTGTTCCCACCATGCAGCGCGGCATGACTGCTTTCATCATTACAGGCGATGCCGCCCGCAATAAAGTGCAGACCATGCCGGGAGGAGGATACGCCACCATTGCGGTCGATCTGCCGAAGAATTGGGATAAGTTGATGGAAGAATTGGGATATAAACCGCTGACAGATTTTTTCCTGCGTAATTAATCGTGTCCAAGGCCCTGCATATTGCTGCACTTTTGCTCATTCTTTCCTCCTCGCTTTCAGCGCAGGAGCTTCTCTCTCCTGCCAGGATCAGGGCCAGGGCAAAGGGTAAGAATCTTCCGTCGCTAGGGCTTCCTACCAGGATGGACGGGGGACACGATGCCATCGTCCGGTACATTCAAGGACGCTGGGAGGGCGCCGATTCCGTCAATGCGCTTCCGCGCTGGACAATGTGCGCTTTCGGACCAAAGAGTGCGGCACTTCCCGCTTGTCCCGGAGCCATTCTGGAACTGTGCCGCATTTGGGCCGGGGAAGCACCGAGGAGGCCGGTCGATATCGTATATGGCCCTTTAGGTGGATCTTGGTATGTTGCTTTATGTAAGAAAACACATTCAGTCCTTGGATGGAAAACGATTTCATTTGTAATTCCGCCTGAGGGCCCGGAAGAAGGAAAAAGTATCTATGCTTACAGCCATAGCGTCAACTGGCTGGAGCACCGGATCGGCTATAACTTGTATCCACGCCTGCCAGCCTATATACAGGAGATCATAGAGGAAATGACAGCATCTGAACTGCTCTCGCCTCATCAGGAGTTTGATCCGGGGCTTGATGAACACCCCGAACAAGAGATCGACTATGACTGGGAAGCAGACTACAGGGAGATGTGAGTAAACATTTTTTTTGCAAATTTTTGTAAATATCGTTTGCGATATAAATATTTATTCCTATATTTGCATCGTGAACGATATAAATTATAAAGATATGGCAAAGATTTACGATTTCAAGGCCCTGAGCAATAAGGGCGCAGAAGTGGACTTCGCGCAGTTCGAAGGCAAAGTCCTGATGATTGTCAACACCGCATCCAAGTGTGGCTTTACTCCTCAGTATGACGGTCTGGAGGCTCTTTATCAGAGTTATAAGGACCGTGGTCTGGTTATTGTCGGTTTCCCTTGCGACCAGTTTGCTCACCAGGAGCCGGGCAGCAACGAGGAGATTGCCGAATTCTGCCGCATCAACCACGGCGTAACCTTCCCGCTTATGGCCAAGATCGAGGTAAACGGCGACAATGCACATCCTATTTATAAGTATTTGAAGTCGGTGGCCAAGGGCACTTTCGGTAATGCTATCAAGTGGAACTTCACCAAATTCCTCATCAACCGCGACGGCACTGTCATCAAGCGTTTCGCCCCTACAGTCACGCCCGCCAAGATGGAAAAGGACATTCAGGAGATGCTCTAATGGACGGAAGGTTCAATCTGGACAATCAACTCTGTTTCCGTCTCTACACGGCGTCCCGTCTGATCACTCAGACCTATCATCCGCTGCTTAGTGTTTACGGCCTTACTTACCCGCAGTACCTGGTTCTCCTGGTACTGTGGGAGAAGGATGCCCAGCCGGTTAATGATATAGCCAAGCGTCTGTTGCTGGAAACCAATACTGTTACACCTCTCCTTAAACGCATGGAGGCTGAAGGTATAATCACGCGCACGCAAGGCACAAAGGACGCACGCCAGATTATCGTTAACCTCACAAGCAAGGGGAGGGGCCTTCAGGAAAAGCTTTCCGATGTGCCGGAAACTGTGGGGAAATCCGTCCTTTGTGACAGCGTTACCCCTTCAAGCGTCCCCGGCCTTTTCGGGATGCTGGACGGCATTATCAATCAATTAAAGTGCAATAAAAATGAAGACAATCAGTAAGCTTATGACTTCCATTCTCGGATCTGTCCTTTTAGCCGGATGTGCCGGCAATACACCCACTATTTACGATTTCTCCGCCCAGACCAATGGCGGCGAGCAGTTGAGTTTCTCACAGTACAAGGGCAAAGTCCTTTTAATTGTCAATACTGCCTCCAAGTGTGGCTTTACTCCTCAGTATGACGGTCTTGAGGCGCTTTACAACAAGTATGCATCCCAGGGCCTTGTCGTGGTTGGTTTCCCTTGCGACCAGTTCGGCCACCAGGAGCCCGGCACCAACGAGGAGATTGAGGCGTTCTGCCGCCTGAACCATGGCGTAACTTTCCCCTTGATGGCCAAATCCGACGTCAACGGCGAGAATGCAAATGAGGTGTTCAAGTGGCTCTATAGCCAAAAACCCTTTGCCGGATTCGGCGACAGTGAAACAGGCAAATTTATGGATGCGATGCTTTCGCAGGCCGATCCTGACTATGCCTCCAATCCCGATATCAAGTGGAATTTCACCAAGTTCCTGGTTGACCGGAAGGGCCGTGTGGTCGCCCGCTTCGAGCCCGTCGTAGCCCCCGAGCTGCTGGAGCCCGAAATCGAGGCACTGTTGTAACGGTAACTCCTCGTCCGGATGCATCAGCAAGCCCATTGGGACCCGGAAGCGGACTTTTCTTCCGTTCCATTCTTCATCCGCAGAATGGATACGTCCGGCTATGTCAAGGCCTCGGAAGTTCCCGAGGCCCGGCTTCCGCTTATCAGCTTCATTTATGTTGCATCCGGCGAAGTTCTTGTTGAGGCTGACGGGGCGCCGTTCCTTTGCCAGAGCGGGCAGGTTTTGCTTATTCCTCAGTTGAGCCCGTTTGTAATACGCTACTACAAGAATGTCGTGGGGTATTCCGGAGGTTTCTCTCTTTCGATACTTCCCGACGCCAATGCTCTGCGATTCCTGGCCGGGCCGCTTCATCAAGGCTTCTGGTTCGATGAGGGGGCTTTCGTGAGCGAGCTGTTCAATATGCTTGCCCTGTCCTTCGAAAAAGGTGACAGGGTGTTTGTGGAAAAAGGACTGGACCTGCTTCTGACACGCATCAAGCCGGGCCGGACTTCTTCATTCCCGGCTGCGGTCAGCCAGTTTCTGGAATCAGTATTCAACCCTGGACGTCTGCCGGGAACCATAGCGTCTTATGCGGCTGAAATCGGTATCAGCGAGAATTACCTGAGCCGCCTTATAAAGCAATCGACCGGGCGCAGCGTTGGCGCCTGGATTGATATCGTGCGCATCCAGAGAGCCAAGCGCATGCTCTCGGAGACAAAGCTCCCTGTCATAGATGTCGCAGCCAACGTGGGTATTGAAGATCAATCTTATTTTTCGAGACTTTTCAAGAAGGAGACCGGCATGACTCCGTCCGCCTTCCGTAAAAAGATGCAAGGATAATCAAATGAACCCTGTAATCATAGCTTTGCTTATTCCGTTCCTGGGGACAGCCCTCGGTTCGGCTTTCGTGTTTTTTATGAAGCGGGATATGCCGCAGTTGCTGCAGAAAATCCTGCTGGGATTCGCTTCGGGAGTGATGGTTGCGGCATCGGTGTGGTCGCTGATTATTCCAGCCATAGATATGGGGCAGGGGACTTCGTCCATCGTTCTGCCTACCGTGGGGCTGCTGGCAGGTTTTGCCTTTCTGTTGCTTATAGACTACATAACGCCTCACATACATCCGTCCGGTAGCAATGAAGGCCCGCAGAGCCGTCTTTCCCGTACCGCTAAACTCGCACTGGCGGTCACCATCCACAATTTCCCGGAAGGAATGGCGGTGGGTGTGGCCATAGCCGGCGCTCTCACGGCCGACTTCAACATGGCCGGAGCATTTGCCCTGTCGCTTGGTATCGCAATTCAGAACGTGCCGGAGGGAGCTATTATTTCGATGCCCATTAGAGCAGAAGGCAACTCGCGATGGAAGTCTTTCGGAATCGGTGCGCTAAGCGGCATTGTGGAACCCATAGGCGGCGCACTTGTCCTGATTCTTGCCACTTCCATACTCGGTATCATGCCGTTCATGCTGGCGTTTGCAGCAGGAGCGATGTTATATGTTGTGGTTGAAGAATTGGTCCCCGACTATTCCCAGGGCAAGCATTCTAATTTGGGCACCATCGGCTTTGCGCTTGGTTTTGCCCTTATGATGGTGCTTGACGTGGTGCTGGGTTAATTGCGGTCGATCAGGGGCTTTAGCTCAGTGTCGAAGATGTCTTTCGATACAATCCGGTAATGTGGGTGATACGCCGCATTATACTCCCGGCTATGGTGTACAATGTAGTGGCCTTCCTCGATTAGAGAATCGAGCCGCTCCAGGTCTTCTTCTGCTCCGGGTATAGTCCCGAAATCTTTGCGGATTATCTCGGCGATGCCCCTCCACTTGGCCGCCCATTCCTCCGGCGTGATCTTTTTCCCCTCGTTCGCGCTCCTTATGAACGCATCCAGCAGCAGTTCCTCGCTGACCAGGCTGTCCAGGACGACAGACAGGTCGACCCGAACGTAGTTCCCCAGGTCTCCCACGGGACAGTAAGCCTTAGCCGGTGATGTGTACCCGAGACTGTCCAGTTCGTTACGGAAAGATGCGAGTTCTGCGTTCAGATAGGTCCGTGCCGCATCCGCGTTGGGGATAAGGTGCCCTGGGCCAAGGTTATCTTGGCAGAAACTTTTGTAAATGTCCTGCACGCGGGATTCTGGATAATCTTGCAACTGGCGCGTAATTGCATCCTTCCGGGGAGATGGTTGGCAGCCCAGCAAGAGTAATAAAGGGAGGAGAATACGTAGTTTCATAATAGTTTTCATTGTCTGGCAAATCCTTGCGTCATCCCAGGAACTCCGAAGGGGTGATGCCGGTTTCTTTCTTGAAGAGACGTGTAAAATGATTTGGGTACTCGAAGCCCATCAGACGTGCCGTTTCGTTGATATTGTAACCGTGCATCAGCAGACTTTTTGCCCTGTCGATAATGAATGTGTGGATATAACCGATGGCCGTCCCTCCGGTGGCCTTATGGACAAGATCTCCGAAATAGTGCGGCGAATAGGCCATACGGGAAGCGAACCAGGAGACGGTGGGGAGGCCCATTTCGTGTTGCAGGCCTTTGTCGTAATAATCAGTCAGCAGCCCCTGGAACCGTTTCAACAGGTCCGATGTGTCCTGGTTTTCGTTCTCTTGCTGCCGGTTGTAGATACGCTTACAGTAGTCCAGGATGACGCGGATGTATGAGACCATGATACGGCGGAGGTCGACACTGTCTTTGTTTTCAATGATTTCCAGCCGGAGCTGGGTTAGGAGTTGCGTGATCCTCAGCCATTCTGCCGGATTCATCTGCATGGCTTCCGTTGCATAATAGGAAAAGAAAGGATACTCGGGCATCCGTTTCTCCAGATCCGTTCCGTGCAGAAGCTCCGGTGACCACAAAACGGCCCAGCCTGATAAAGACAGAATTGTCCCGTCATCCTCCTTCCCGCCCAACTGACCGGGAGCGACTGCGATGATGGACGAATCGCTCACATCCAAGGTCTTCATTCCATACGAGAGCGACCTCGGGAATTCCCTCTGGATGAAAAGTCCCCAGACACCGTAGTTGTTCAGGCTGCTCCTGAACGTGGACAGTTCGTCGTAATGGACAATGCCGAGGAGAGGATGCAACTGCTCTGCTCCCACATAGCGGACATAGACGTTTGGATTGTCAACCTTGAGAATCTTTCTCATTTCGGGTCTTTATTTTTGGTAAATATAATGATTTTCTGCAAAATTGGTATATATTCAGTCGATATATCTATCTGTCGGGCAGCAAAAAGCATCTATCTTTGCAATGATAATAATGCAATCAAACACAATATGTTAGTCAACTTCCGTACAATCCTTTCCGCCCTTACGCTTACTGCGCTTCTCTCTTGTACTGAATTGCCGGCCCCGGAGCTTCCGGAGTCTCCTCAGGAGGATCCAAGTGAGAAACCCGGCGATAATAACGGCGGCAGCGAAGAACCCGGCAGCGAAGAGCCCGGCAGCGAAACGCCCTCCGGCAAAACGCTCGTCTTATTTTACAGTTACACTGGCAATTGCAAAACCCTGGCGGCGGAGCTGGCGGGATATGCCGAAGCCGACGTGCAGGAGATTGAGCCTGCCGAAGAGGGGCTGGAATATGACGCAAACAACTATGCGATCGGCAGCCGCCTGATTGCTGCGATACGTGAAAAACCGAACGAGGCAAGCAGTTATCCGGCCATCAAGCCGGTCAGCCGCAATGCTGCTGATTATGAGACTATTGTCATCGTGACGCCGCTCTGGTGGAGCAATATGGCTGCCATCATGCAGAGTTATCTGTTCAATGAGGGCTCGAAGATGAAAGGCAAGAAAGTCGGGCTCATTGTCTCCAGCGCTTCCAGTGGGATATCTTCAGTAGTCGCCGATGCCAAGCGCTTGGTGCCTGACGTCCAATGGATGGGTGAAGCACTCTGGATCAACAACAGCAACCGCAGCAGGAGCGACGAACTCATAAAAGAGTGGTGGAATGAATTAAATAAAAAAGAAGAAACTATGACAAGCGAAATCAAGATTACCGTTTCCGGGAAGTCTCTTCCGGTGAAGATAGAAGATAATGTGGCCACCAAGGCACTTGTGGCCGCCCTGCGGGAAGCTCCCATCACATATGAGGCGCACGATTACGGCGGTTTCGAGAAAGTCGGCGGAATCGGAAGGACGCTTCCTTCCAACGATTCGCAAATTACGACCGGGCCCGGCGATGTTGTCCTATACAACAGCGACCAGATAGTGCTATTCTATGGCAGCAACTCATGGAGCTATACCCGTATAGGAAAGATACAATATGGGACTCTTGAAGAACTTAAATCCTTCCTTCAAGCCGGAAATGGAAATATTTCCGTATCTTTATCCCTGTAATAAGTTCGCAATCGTTTCGGAAGATAAATATATGCGATTATGAAACAAGTATTCAAAAATATCATGAGAACAGTTTTTTTGTCAGCCTTTATGGCAGCCCTGATGCTGACAGCCTGTGGACAAACCAAAAAGAGCAATGAAATGAAAGCACTCGTAGCCTATTTTTCTGCCACGGGAACGACAGAGGCCGTGGCAAAGGACCTCGCTGAAGTGACGGGAGCCACCCTCTACGAAATCAAGCCGGAGGTAAAATACACCGCTGCCGATCTCGACTGGCGCAATAAAGAATCCCGCAGCAGCGTGGAAATGGCGGACAAGACTTCCCGCCCTGCCATAGTTAAAGACCTTAAGGATGCTGACAGTTTCGATGTCGTCTATATCGGTTTCCCCGTGTGGTGGTATACTGCTCCCACGATTATCAACACTTTCATCGAGACCTATGGTTTCGAGGGCAAGACCGTGGTTTTCTTTGCAACCTCCGGCGGCAGCAGCATCGACAAGGCCAATCAGGACTTCAAGGCACAGTATCCCAAGATTGTCTGGAAGGCCGGCAAGACTCTGAATGGTGCTACGAAAGATGATATCAAGACCTGGGCTGACGGACTGAAATAGGGTTTTATTACTGCGGCAGCATGACCCTCCGGGACCGCATATCACTTATATGGCGCTATGGGAAAGGTATTTTTCTTATTGGCGCCGTGTTTAATTTGGTGTGCGCAGGATTCCAGTCCGGCGGGTTTTCATACGCCTTTTTGGTGGATTCCTTCATAATTAAGGCGGTTATTACAGCCTTAACAGTTTACCTTGTGATGCAATTCCGTGACAGGGATGCTATCTTCTTCTACATCAACCTGGGCCTGTCGCGCAGGAAGTTACTTGTAAGTGTTATTCTGATTGACTTTCTGGCGCTCGCTATCCTTATGGGGATTATGTTTCTGATCAATGGATAAGCACAAACTCATAGTGGACAGCGTGGTGGTCCGTTTCGGGCATAAAACGGTTTTGAGTGGTGGTTACATCACTTCGGAAACCGGGATGGTGACAGGATTGCTTGGGCGTAACGGCGCAGGTAAATCCTGTATGTTCCGCGCCCTCATGGGCGGTTTGAGCGTCGAAAACGTGATGGTCAGCATCGACGGAAAGGCCGTGGACCGCAGAGTCATTGGCAGGTATATCAAATATCTTCCTCAAGGGCGCTTGATTCCGGATGGAATGCAACTCCACCGGGCTTTCGAGCTTTACGGCGTGAATTACTGGACTTTCGTGAATCGCGCTCCCAAGTATTCCCATCATTACGGTTCCACCATCAGCGAACTCTCCGGCGGAGAAGCGCGGTTGGCAGAATTGTATCTGGTGCTTATGAGCGACGCTCCGTTCTACATTCTTGATGAACCGTTTGCGCAGATAGATCCCGTAAGCATTGATGCGGTAACAGCGCTCATCAGGGAGCGCAGCAAAGATCACGGCATCATTGTCACCGACCATAACTACGAAGCTATTTCCTCTGTGGCCGACAATCTTTTTGTGATTGCGGACGGCTACACAAATCCGGTCAAGAGCAGGGAGGATCTAGTGAGGCACGGGTACTTGAGGTGATATTTATGCAGTTATTTTACAGCTTGATATAGTTCGTCTGTCACGGACTCGAGCCATTCGTTGGAAGAGCCTTCCTGGACGGCGGTGTGGTAAGTGAGGTGCTGGAACCAACTGTCGGCGGCAGCGCCATGCCAATGCTTGATTTCCGCGGGTATCGCAATGACGGTGCCCGGAGTCATGGGAACGGCCGGCTTTCCCCATTCTTGGTACCAGCCTCGTCCGGCTACGCATATGAGTACCTGTACGGCTCCATGATGAATATGCCAGTTATTGCGGCAGCCAGGTTCAAATGTCACATTGGCAAGGCCGCCGTCCAGCTGGGCAAGGTAACTGTTGCCGGTGAAGTATTTCCCGTACGGATTGAGGATGCCCTTGGGCCAGACGGAGAAATCAACGGTCTGTACAGTGGTGTGTGCATCACCAAGTACGGTTGCCAAGGCGCCGCGCAAGCGCTCGGCCTCGGCAAGTCCCACTTTTTCTTCCAACAAAGAGGGAAGGGCACGGAGCTCTTCGTCAGTTACGCCCATATTACGGGCTCCGGAGACGTGAGCTACAAGCTGGGGCTCACAGCCGGGAAGGGCAGAAATGGCGCTTACGGTGACAATCTCCCTGTCGGAGAAACTCAGGTTGTTACGGGCAAAGATGTCACCAAAAAGATGGGCTTTAAGATAATAGTCCGTGGCGGGAACGAAGTCGTAGTTGAAAGGCTTGCCTGTGAGCTGCGTCTGTACTTCAGTGCCTTGTTTCAAGGCATCATAATCGGCGGGGAGCGTATCGGCATCCTGGCCGGGATTGTCCTTGATGCCTGCAGCCTCACGCCTTGCCAAAACCTTTTGCAAGGTGCCAAGAGCATTTAGCGAGCGCGGGAATCCGGTATAGGCATACAATTGCGAAAGCGCTTCCTTGGCTTCGCTGATGGTGAGTCCGTTATTCAAGGCCTCGGAGAGGGCGGACTCCAGTCCGGCCTGGTCTCCTTTGGCTTCCAGTGAAGCAATGACGGCAAGACCCTGCCGGCGGGGAGTGAGTGTAGTATTCATTGTTTGTGTTTTCTTTTCGGGTTGAACAGTTGTTGGGGCCAGCGGATTGAACATCCGTATCTGACGGCCGCCAAGTTTGTATTTTTCACGCAGTGCGGCGGCTTCATTCATCATAGGAGACGCGTGGTAGCGGTCCAGGGCGGCCTGGTCGGCCCATTCATCTATAAGCAGGAGGCCGTCCGGATCATCGGCCGGGAAGAAATAGTCGTAGCGGATGCAGCCTTCCACAGCGCGGATGCGGGCAGCAATGCCGCTCTTTTCCATTTCTTGTACATATTTTTTAGCGGCGCCCTTGGGAGCGGTGTAGCGGATGTTGATGGTGAGTTGTGCGTTACAGGGAATTGCCATGATGAGTAAAGCGATAACGGTAAATATCTTAAAGTGCTTCATCTTATTGGATGTTGAAAAGTGACTTTGCATTGTTTGACAGGACATCTTCCGGATTCAAACCGTGAGCGGCGAGGCGCCCTTCCAGGGCATATCTTGCTTCTGCTATAGCGGCTTCTACGTCGGGAAGCGGCAGGGCGGCGCAGAAGAGGAATCTGCCCGGATGGATGGCTTTGAGAGCTGCGGCTTCTTCATTGAACTTCCGGCAGATGGCGGCCGATTCAGCAACGTCGCCAAAAAATGGCTGCGGTGCGCTCATCGTAAGTACGGAGGTCTGGATTCCGGCCTCGTCCATAAACTTCAGATGCGCCGTGGCATTCCACTCGGGGATAGGGAAGAGCTCGTCCATCTCCATTCCATGCGCTTTCACGGCATCAAGGTATGAATTCGGGATCATGTGGCAGTGCAGGTCCTTCTGCGCCCTGACTGCTTGTGAAAAAAGTGCCATCAGAATCAATCCTGTCAATAATCGTTTCATAGAAATAATCTTTAAGCAAAGGTCGTAACTTTCTTTCTTTTTAACATAACTAATTTACTGAAGAATCTATCATATTTACGGATATTTTGTAATTAACCCGCCAAGACCAGGGCCGCTGACCTGGCAGGCAAAGCTTTGATTCTTAAAGAATTATTTATATATTTGTTCTGAACAATTAAACAAACCACCTATGAACATTGTTAATATCCTCCTCACACTGCTGTTCGGCGCAGTCGCCGGCTGGCTCGCCGGTTTCTTTGTGGTAAAAGACAAGGGCGGCCTCATCTGGAACATCATCATCGGCCTTCTGGGCGGCTTCGTCGGCGGTTGGCTGCTTGGCCTGATCGGTGCTAATGGCTCCTTCTGGTCCCAGTGGTATGGCCAGATCATCAGCGCCGTCATTGGCGCCGTGGTCCTTCTCTGTGTCTGGAACCTGATCAAGAAGTTGTTCAAGAAATAGCACAGGTTTGTCACGTAGGTTCTCCCGTGCATGCTTGGCGGCAGTCTTCCTGACTGCCGCCGCTATTTCGTGCAGCAAGGCCCCGGTGCCATCGCCTTCGCGCTGTACCGGTGACATTTACGGCGATCTTCACAGCCCGATGGTGAATGATGAGCGTGCCAAGGAGCACCGGACACGGTGGTCCTGTCTCTTCTACGGGTCCTATCTAGCCAACGAGGTGGTCGGCGAGGCCTTTGATGCGGTGGATCCGTATGCTGTTGAAGAAGGAGACCTCATCATTGACGCAACACTCTATTCCAAGCTGTCGGCGGCCGATTGGGACGGGAACGATGATACGGTTGTCGACGGAAAGCGCTACCACCGTTTATGCGCTGCCGATGCCGTTACTGCATCCGGGGACCGTAGTGATTTGCTGGCTATGTCAATGATAGAACAAGAACCCGAAGTAGATCCGCGGGCCGTTAGGCAGCAGTTTCGATTCACTTAGGGCACAGAGATAATCCATTTTAAGGGTCAAGTGCATCGGCCCCGAGACAATAAAGTCGCAACCGATGAAAGGATCTATCGCCATAAATCCCTGCTTGTGAAAGCGAGTGCCGTCGATGGGCGCCCAAGGAGATGCCGGCTCTTCCATCATCAGGAGCGTCGTCATTGAACCGCCGCCGAGCGTGATACCAGCGTAAGGTTGGAATTTGCCCAAAACTGTATAGAAATCGGCCAGGATACCACCCCAGCCGTATTTGAGGTAACTGCCGTTCCCTCGCTGGCCTAATGATGACACATAGCCTTCACTGCCGACGCGGAAATGCTCTCCAAGATGCAGGCGGATAACCCCGCCTATTCCCATCGGCATGCCTTTGGCATTGTAACCGATTTCATCCAGATTGCCCTGCAGGTAGCCGGTATGGACCATCATGCCGCCGTCGAAACCGCGCACGGATTGTTTCTCCTGAGCAGAAGCAGAGAATGCAACCAGCAGGCATATTGCCGCCAGAATTAGCCGTTTCATAGCTTATCCTTCATTTCTTTGCGCCGTGCGGCATAGTAGTCGTGCCGTTTGGGATTCTCCGGGAACCAGCCGCGCAGCACGCGTTTTTCTTGCAGGAACATTTCGTGGATGCCCCAGATGCAGCAAAAGGCAAAGCCCCCGAGGATAATTGAGAGTATGTCGTTGGATACGAAAAGAGATATTGCGCATAGCACCAGACCCGCTACCAGCCATATCCACCAGCACTTCCTGCCCCAATAGTATTCTGCCTTGATAACAAGAGGATGGCATATGCCGATGCTCAGGAACACGGCTGCGCCTATAATGATTCCGTAGAAATTAATACTCATTTCTTATACCTGGCTTTTCACAGTGCAAAGTTCGGCAGAACAGATGGAATAATTTAGGCCGGTGAGGGGAAGAATTAGGATTATCCTTGCATCTTCTTTAGGGCGACAGACGGCGTGGAAACAGGGATTCCGAATAATGTTGTATCTTTGTAAAGGCTCTTTACAGTTTTGTAAGGAGGCTTTACGACTTTACACCAGTTAGTTTAAATGCAAGTGTCTGATTATATGAGTGTTGAGTTATTTGGAACGGATTTTGACTGATGTGCGTGCGTAAAAGACTGATTTGAGAATGGCTTCCAAGATTGGAAAAATACTGGTCGTAGATGACAACCTGGGCATTCGCCGGGCACTGGAGATTTTATTACCACTTCACTTTGCAGAGGTGAAGACGATACCTTCGCCGTCCACGCTCGTTTCAACGCTGGAGCAGTTCCGGCCAGACGTGGTGCTTTTGGACATGAACTTCTATACAAGCATCAATACCGGAAACGAAGGCCTTTACTGGGCGGGAGAACTCAAGGAGATGGTGCCGGAGGTTGAAGTGGTATTGTTTACAGCATACGCCGACATCGCCTTGGCAGTGGAAGGGATGAAGAGGGGAGCCTTCGACTTTATCGTGAAGCCTTGGGACAATGATAAACTGATTGAGGTGCTTAAGGCAGCCAGGGACAAGGCTCTCAAGGCGATGGGCAGAGATTCTTCGGCCAAAGGCCTCAGAACGGCAGAATACGGCCCATCCTGTCATTCTGAGCGAAGCGAAGAATCTATGTTCTGGGGCTCCTCCAAGCCAATGGCGGCCATCCGGAAGACGCTGGACAAGATTGCACCCACGGACGCCACGGTTCTGATAACAGGGGAGAACGGTACCGGCAAGGATGTGCTGGCACGGGAGATTCACGCACACAGTCTACGGAGTGAGAAGCCGATGGTGGCGGTGGATGCCGGAGCCATCACGGAGACACTCTTCGAAAGCGAACTCTTCGGCCATGTGAAAGGTGCTTTTACGGATGCGCACACCGACCACATCGGCAAATTCGAGCAGGCCGATGGAGGGACGCTGTTCCTGGACGAAATCGGCAATATTCCCCTGCACCTGCAGGCAAAACTGCTGCGAGCCATTCAGAACCGGAGCATTGTACGGGTGGGCGGCAATGAGGCCAAGCCCATCAATATCCGTTTGATCTGCGCCACAAATATGGATTTGGAGCAGTTGGTCCGTGAGGGACGGTTCCGGGAGGATTTGTACTACCGGATCAACACTGTTCATATCAATCTGCCTCCGCTCAGGGAGCGGAAGGAAGATATCGTACCGCTGGCGCAGATGTTCCTGGAAAGGTTTGCCAAGAAATATCATCGGCCTTTGACGGGGATTGCTCCGGATGCAGCTGCGATGCTGACGGAGGGCCGCTGGAGCGGCAATATCCGCGAGTTGCAGAACTGCATCGAGAAAGCGGTGATCCTTTCTGATGGCAATGAACTGACGGCGAAAGACATCCAGTTGGAGCAGGCGGCCAAACCGGTCGGAACTACCATCAAGACTGTGAGCGAGGCCGAGGAAGAAAGGCTGGTCCGCCAGGCGATGGACCGGACGAACGGCAATATCTCTGCTGCAGCGAAGATGCTGGGCGTAAGCCGGCCGACGCTTTATGCCAAACTCAAGAAATACGGCCTATGACCTTCACAGTGTGGCATATCATCGGGGCCTGCGCCATCGTCGCAATCATTGCGGCGGTGATTGCTACGATCCGGACACGCCGGAAGGACATCAAGAAGGTGGCCTATATGATGGATGCGCTGGAGGATGGGGAGCTGAACTTCCGCTTCCAGGAGAAAAACAAGTTCAACCGCACGCTGAACCGTATCCGGACCATCTTCGAAAAGCAGCGGCAGGCCCACGAGCAGGATTCCTGGACCAAACTCATTCGCGTGCTCACGCACGAGATTATGAATACGGTGTCGCCGATTGCGTCTCTTTCTGATGCGATGGCCAAGTCCTACGACGAGAATGGCCATAGTGAACTTGATATCAAGGCGGGACTGGAGACGATTTCAGATTCTTCCAAGAACCTGATTGGCTTCGTGCAGACTTACCGCCAGCTCTCCGGTGTGGCGAAGCCGATTCGCAAGGCGCTTGACCTGCAGGAACTGATGGACAGCGTCATCGGCCTCAACAGTGAATTTGCGGCCTCCTGCGGGGCCGCCTGCGTCTATCGGCCGGAAGAAGAAGACTTGATGATTTACGCCGATGAGGGGCAAATCTCGCAGATCCTCATCAACCTCTTCAAAAATGCCCTACAGGCGGGCGCGAAGCACATCGACATTACCGCGAAGATGGGCAAGGATGATGACGTGATTATTCAGGTGACCAACGATGGCGAGCCTATTCCAGTATCGGCCCAGGAGCAGATATTTATTCCGTTCTACACCACGAAGAAGGAAGGCTCCGGCATCGGCCTTTCGATTTCCCGTCAGATTATGCGGAACCACAACGGCAGCATTGAGCTGGTGAGGAGTGATGCCCAGCAGACCGTATTTGAACTCCGATTCAGGTAGTCTCCGTAGGAGAAAACAGTAAAGTGTAAAGCCAAAAAGTGTAAAGTGTACTGTAAACTTTACACTTTTTTCGTATCCGGTCGCAATCGTTTCAGATTCATTATCAATGCTTTGTCACATTTGGCACGGCAAGTGCTCAATTCTGGCACGGTAATAAATCATTGTATGATGAAGACACGACTTTACATATTCGTTTTTGTGGCGGCGATGGGGCTCTCAGCCGGAATAGCGGGAGCCCAGGAGCCGCTGGATGGTGTGGCCGACGGGCCGAGGGTGATGACGCTCCGGGACTGTATGGAGTATGCCATCTCCAACTCTACTAAGGTCCGCATCCAGCAGGCGGCCATCGGCGATGCACAGATTGA
>JAEEGJ010006154.1_pt1 | contig 36417 bp, 35 predicted proteins | sample 8958761 | NCBI WGS metagenome assembly JAEEGJ01 (sample SAMN16246546, study PRJNA631951) | gut metagenome | biome: gut microbiome; feature: rumen; material: RS-attached | host: Bos | place: Iran: Karaj | collected 2018-10
GAGACTGGAACGTCGTTGCGATCTTAATCATCGCCCTTGCGGGGTATCTTGTCGGGAACCTGCAGACTGCGCTGATCGTCAGCCGTCTCAAGTTCCGGGACGACGTGCGCCTGTACGGCAGCGGAAACGCCGGAACGACGAACATGATCCGCGTATACGGAAAGCTGTACGGGATCATCACATTCATCGGCGACGCGGGGAAATGCGTTGCGGGATTCTTTATCGGGCGCTGGCTCGGGGGACTTCTCGGCATCAATCCGTCCGATCCCGCCGTTTCGGTCCTGCTCGGCGGATATATCGCCAGTACCTGCGTGGTGTTCGGACATTGCTATCCCATGCTGTTTCAATTCCGCGGCGGCAAGGGCGCGGCGTCCGCATACGCCATGACGTGGTGCCTTTGCTGGCAGGCGGCGCTGGTGTCAACGGTCATTGCAATCGTAATCTTTCTGATCTGGAAGCGCGTGTCGCTTGTGTCCGTTCTGACCGCGATCTCTTATTTGATTGCGACCTATATCGTCTGGGCGACCGGCAACGCCGATCAATATCTGCTGTTCTTTGTCGCGCCGGTCGTGGCGCTGCTTCTGATCCGGCACAAGGACAACATCAAGCGCCTGCTGCGCGGGGAGGAGAAGGCGATCTCCTCCGGCAGCAAGCGCTAACGTTCGATCCTGCCCCGCAGTCGGGACAGGATCTTTTTTTCAAGCCGCGAGACCTGCACCTGCGATACGCCCAAAAGCCGTCCGACCTCGGCCTGCGTCTTTTCCTCGCGATACCGGAGCCGCACCAGAAGCCGCTCGCGCGCGGACAGCGTTTCGAGCGCGGCGGACAGCGTGAGCCGGCCGACGGCGCGTTCCTCTTCGCTTTCCGCGCCGATGCGGTCGAACAGGCAGCCGTTGCCGTCGGGAGAGGGCTCGTCGAGCGACGAAACGGGGGAATCGCATGCCAAAGCGGCGGCAAGCTCCTCGCGCGAGACCTGCAGACGTTCGGCAAGCGCGCCGACGGTCAGCGACGGGTCCTCGTTGAGCGCCTGCCGGACGCGCGCCGCAAGCGCCTTTGCGCCTCTGGAGAAACGGATCATGCCGTCGTCGCGCAAGTAGCGCCGGATCTCGCCCGCGATCAGCGGTACGGCATAGGTCGAAAAGCAGACGCCGTAGGACGCGTCGAAGCGCCGGATCGCCTTCAGAAGCCCGATCGAGCCGAGCTGCATAAGGTCCTCCGGCTCGACGCCGCAGTTGCGGTAGCGCCGCGCGATCGCGCCGACGAGCGGCATATTCTCCTCCAGCAGCGCGCGTTCCTCAATGACGTCGCCGGTCTGCGCGGCGGCGATCCGCTCCGTGAAACGGTCGTCAGAGATTTGCATGCCGGATGCGCTTTCGCATCGTGACGGTCGTGCCCTCGCCGAGTCCGGATTCGACGTCGAGCGAATCCATAAACGCTTCCATCACCGAGAAGCCCATGCCGGAACGCTCCAGCTCCGGCTTGGAGGTAAAGAACGGCTTGCGGGCGAGCGCGACGTCGCCGATGCCGCAGCCGTCGTCGCGGACGATGACGACGAGATCGTCATCGTCGATCTCCATCTGCATCGTCACGATCCGGTCCGGATGCTGATCGTAGCCGTGAATGATCGCGTTGGTGACCGCCTCCGATACGGCGGTGCGGATATCCGACAGTTCTTCAATGCCGGGGTTCATCTGCGCGGCGAAGGCGGCGGCGGCAGCGCGCGCAAAACCCTCGTTCTGGGACAGGGACAGGAATTTCACTTCCATTTCGTTGTGCATAGCGTGCCTCCTTACTGCCTTTCTACGATCGCGTACAGCCCCGACATCTGAAAGATCCGGTCCACCGAAGGGTTGACGCCCTTCACGATCAGTCTGCCGCCGCGCATCGACAGCTTTCTGAACCGTCCCAGAATGACGCCGAGACCCGCGCTGTCCATAAAGCTCATGCCGGACAGGTCCAAAAGAAGCTCCGAGACCGTAACGTCCCGCAGCAGCGTATCGAGCATGATCCGCGCCTGCTCCGCGCTGTGATGATCCAGCTCGCCCGAAAGCCGTACCGTCAGGCGCGGTCCGCGTTTTTGCGCATGCAATTCCATGGTTCCACCTCCGATTCTGGCATGCCTATATATTCGACGCTGCGTGTTTGCATCCTTTTGCGAAAGCGGACAAGCTTTGGCGGATAGGCGGCGCTTTTGCCGAATACGATGCAGCATGAGGATCCTGCGTACGCTCGTGTGCATCGGAATGATCGTTTTTCTGCTGTTTACGCCCGGCGCGCTTGTAAAGGGCGCGCAGGCGTCGTTCGAGGATGCGCGCTTTATCCGGGATACGGACCGGTATACGGGCTCGATCCTGCTGTATCATATCGTGCGGCACCGTCCGTATGAAGGCAGTCTGTCCCAATGGCTGAAAGCGCGCGCGGCCGAGTACGAAAAGAAGCACAAGGGTACATATATCGAGATCGAGGCAATGGATGAGGCGGCCTTTTACGAACGCATGGAGCGCGGAAGGCTGCCGGACGCGTATTCATTTTTTTCGGGCACGCTGTATCCGGACCGGCTTTTGCCGATCGCGTCGCTTGAAACGCCGCTGCGCGAAGGGCTGTTTGAGACCGGGTACTGTCTGCCGTACTGCTATTCGGGCTACGCAAAGCTTTTCAGGACGCCGGAGAATGCGGGGGAGAAGATCTATTGCGCCGATGATGTTCTTGCGGCGCGGCTTGAGGCGGGAAAGAACGAAACGACCGAGCAGAAGGCGGACGTTCTTTATCTCGATCTCCGACGGGCGGGCGACCTCATCCGGTATTCCGACGGGTTTGCGCTTGCCCAGCTTGCGCCGGTCGACAGCTTTACCGACGCCGTGTGCTGGATCGGCATCGACCGCGAAACAGACGAACGGAAGACGGAAGCGATCCTCGGGTTTACGGCATACCTGCTGTCGCCGGATGCGCAGCAGACGCTGAACGCGCTGGGCCTTCTCTCGGTGCGAAGCGACCTCAGAAACGTGCCGCCGGAAGCGAGCCTGAAGCTGATCTTCAAACGGTATGAGACGGTCGAAACGGTCGATCCGTTCCGCTGGAACGCGCAATACGACGCGCTTAGGACCGACGCAGCGCTTGCAAGAGCGGGCGACGACGACGCCCGGGCAAGGTTTTGGGCGCGTTTTCGGGAATGTACAGAATAGGTGTTGTGCATTGCAGCAGTTTTTGCTATAATACGGGTATGAAATCAAAATGGGTGGATTCTGACATTCCGGCGTCGCTCGACGCCGTTCAGAACGGTTCGCTTGCGGAGCTGACCAGCTTTCGCATCGGCGGGACCGCGCGCTTTGTGCTGCGTCCGGATTCGTATGAAACGATCCGCGACGCGGTGCGCTTTGCCGCGGAACGCGGCATGCCGCTTGCGCTTTTGGGCAAGGGGACCAACGTGCTTGCGTCGGATCGCGGATTCGACGGACTCGTGATCCGCTTCGATACGCCGCTGCACGAACCGGTCTATGACGGCACGCGCGTCACGGCCTGCTGCGGCACGTCGCTGACGCAGCTTGCGCGCGAGACGGTGCGCAAGGGCCTTATGGGCGTCGAGTGCCTGTGCGGTATTCCCGGCACGCTCGGCGGCGCCTGCGCAATGAACGCCGGCGCGTACGGGCAGGAGATCAGGCAGGTCCTGCGGCGCGTCCGGATTCTGCGGGACGGCTGCGACGAATGGGTCGACGTGCAGGACAGCGATCTCGGCTACCGGAAGAGCGCGTTTTCCTTCCCGGGTACGATCGCGCTGGAGGCCGAACTGGAACTCAAACCGGACGACGGCACGGCAGGCGAAACGATGCAGCGCTGCATGGAGCAGCGGCGTATGAAGCAGCCGCTGGAGCTGCCCTCCGCGGGCAGTACGTTCAAGCGCCCCGCGGGACATTTCGCCGGCGCGCTGATCGAGCAGTGCGGACTGAAGGGAACGACCGTCGGCGGCGCAAAGGTCTCCGAAAAGCATGCGGGCTTCATCGTCAACACGGGCGGCGCAACGGAGGCGGACGTGCTTGCGCTGATCGCGCTGGTGCAGCGCGTCGTCCTGGAACGGACCGGCGTACAGCTGGAGCCGGAGATTAAACGAATCTGAAAGGAGCGTGCGTATGGATCTGCTGATCGTCACGGGCATGAGCGGAGCGGGGAAATCGCTTGCCTTAAAATCGCTCGAGGATATGGGCTTTTTCTGCGTGGACAACCTGCCGTCGCCGATGCTTGTTCCGTTTACCGCGCTGTGCGAAAACGCGAACCCGCCGATCCGCCGCGCGGCCGTCACGATCGACTCGCGCGAAAGCCTGCTTTCCAGAAGTCCGGAGATGGTGATCTCCGAGATCAAGAGGCTTTCCATTCCGTACAAGATCCTGTTTCTGGACGCGCGCGACGACGTGCTGAAGCGCCGCTACAATGAAACGCGCAAGCGCCATCCGCTCGGTCTTTCGGGCGAGGCCCAGTCGGGCGTGCGGACCGAGCGCGCATATCTTTCCGTTATCCGCGATTCGGCAGACTTCGTGCTCGACACAAGCGACATTGCGGCGCGCGATCTTTCGTCCTGCCTCGAAAAGTTTATCCCGGAGATGGACCGCGAGCAGATGACGCTGATCCTCAGTAGCTTCGGCTATAAGCGCGGCGTTCCGGTCGACGCCGATATCGTCGTCGACATGCGCTTTGTGGACAATCCGTTCTATTACGAGGATATGCGGTTCCTTGCGGGAACCGACGAGAAGGTGCGCACGTTCGTGTTGAGCCAGCCGTACGTCACGGATTTTCTTGACAGCCTCGAGAAAAATATCACGGACATGCTGCCGCTGTTTGAAAAGCAGGACAAGCACATCCTGCGCATCTGCTTCGGCTGCACGGGCGGCAGACACCGCTCCGTCGCGGCGGCGGAGGAGATGGCGGCAAGGCTTCGCAAGCGCGGACACGCCGTGCGCATCTATCACCGCGACGTCCGGCGCGAACTGCAGGACATTGAACGCCGCATGGAAAAGAGGGAGTCATGAGCTTTTCTTCGGACTGTAAGGAGGAACTGATCCGCATCCGGGTCAAGAACGCCGACCAGCGGCTTTGTCAGTTGTCCGGCATGACGTTCACGGCGGGCGGCATCCGGATTTCACGGCGTCCGTCGCTGTTCTATCATACGGAAAGCCCGGCGACCGCCAAGCACATCGCCTCGATCGCGCTGAGCCTGTACGACGCCGACGCAGTGGTGGAGGAGAAACGCGTCGAACACCGCCGTCGGCCGATCTACGAGGTCTCGCTTTCGGGCGCGCAGATCGACCGGCTGATCCGCGAGACCGGCGCCATGACGTCCGGCGAGAACGGGCTCCGGCTGATGAGCGAGGTCCCGGCAGTCGCGTTTGCGTCGGAAGACAACAAGCGCGCGTTTTTGCGCGGATGCTTTCTGGGCGGCGGCAGCTGCGTCGACCCGAAGCGCGGCTACCATTTTGAAATGATCTTTCGCGCCCGCTCCGTCGCGGATGCCGCGGCCGGGATGATGCGGGACTTCTATCTGCCCGCAAGGCTTTCGGTCCGCAACGGCGACCGCTATATCGTCTACCTCAAGGAGGGCGACGACGTCAGCGGCATGCTCGCGCTGATCGGCGCGTCTTCGTCGGCGCTCGCACTTGAGAATGTGCGCGTCGAGAAGGACATGCGAAACTACATCAACCGCACCAACAACTGCGAGACGGCGAACCTGGACAAGCAGGTCGTTGCGTCGATCCGGCAGCAGGCGGCGATCGCAACGATCGACAAGCATATCGGCATCCTGTCGCTGCCGGCAAGCCTGCAGCAGGCGGCGCTGCTTCGGATGGCGCATCCGGACGCGACCGTTCAGGAGCTTGCCGATCTCGCGGACATACAGAAATCCGGCATGTATCACCGGCTCGACCGGCTGATGAAGCTTGCCGAAGAATTGGAGGGATCATGAACAAGGCGTATACGGCATTTGCCCCTGTCTACGACAAAATGATGCACGACGCGGATCGCGACGCCTGGGCGTCGTATCTTGACGGATTCTTAAAGGAAGCCGGCGCGAAGGACGTACTGGACTGCGCGTGCGGTACCGGCGCAATGGCGATCCGGCTCCATCATCTCGGCTATTGCGTGATCGGAAACGACGTCTCGCCCGAGATGCTGATGCAGGCGCGCACCAACGCGTTTATGGCAAGGGCGAAGGAAATCATCTTCATTTGCGAGGACATGCGCAAGCTCACAATCCACAGACCGGTCGACGCGCTTGTGTGCGCATGCGACGGCGTTAATTACCTGACGTCGATGCAGGACGTCGATTCGTTCTTCCGACATGCCGCAGGCGCGCTGAAGCCCGGCGGCGTGCTGCTGTTCGACGTATCCTCGCCCTATAAGTTCGACCGCGTGCTCGGCGTCAACACGTTCACCGAGGAGACGGAGGACTATGCCTATATCTGGAAAAACAACTATGACCCGCAGTCGAAGCTGTGCGAGATGACACTGACGTGCTTTGTCAAAAACGGTGCGCAGTACGATCGCTTTACCGAAACGCATCTGCAGCGCGCGCACGGCGAAGCGGAGCTTGTCAATGCGCTCAAAGACGCGGGCTTTGACGACGTAGCGGTCTACGACGCGTTTACGCGCAATCCGCCGAAGCCGGATTCCGAACGGCTGCAGTTTGTTGCGAAGAAGGGGAACTGACATGAAGGACTGCATCATTCACGGCATGCTCGAGCATCGCGCGCTCCGGTTCGCCGCGATCGACGGCACGCAGCTTGTGCGCGACGCGCAGCGCACGCACGGTCTGTCCCGCGTGGCGACGGCCGCGCTCGGACGCCAGCTTCTGATGACCTCGATCTGCGCAACGCTGCAGAAAAACGACGGCGACACGGTCACGACGGTCCTTGCGGGCGGCGGTCCCGCAGGCAACCTCGTCTGCGTCGGACGGCACGGCGGGCTCGTCAAGGGCTATGCGACCGATCCTGCGGTCGAGCTGCCGCTGCGCGCAGACGGAAAGCTCGACGTGCGCGGCTATGTCGGGACCTCCGGCAAGCTGACGCTGATCCGCGACCTCGGGCTCAAGGAGCCGTACGTCGGCATGTGCAACCTGATCTCCGGCGAGATCGCGGAGGACTTTGCGCAGTACTTCACCGCAAGTGAGCAGACGCCCTCGATCGTGTATCTCGGCGTGCATGAAAACGCCGCCGACGGGTTTGTCACCGGCGCGGGCGGTCTTTTGATCCAGACGATGCCGGACTGTCCGAACGAGGCGATCGAGCACGTCATGGCGGCGGCGGACCGCATTCCGACGCTCGGCACGCGGCTTGCGGAGGGGGAATCGCTCGACGCGATCCTTGCCGATCTGTTTGCCGGGCTCTACGCGCAGACGACCGACCGGTTTACGCCGGCGTTTTCGTGCGACTGCACGCGCGCACGGCTGGAACGCGCGCTGCTTTCGATCGGCGAGAAGGAATTAAAAGAGATCATCGAGCAGGACGGACAGGCGGAGCTGACCTGCCAGTTCTGCGGCAAGGCGTATCATTTTGACCGGCAGGACCTGAACGCGCTTTTGGCGGAAGCGACGGGCAAGGGAGGAACGGATGAAGCATAACGACGAGACGGGCGTTGTCGTTCCGTTTCGGCAGAACGCAGAGTTTTATTATCAGCGCGGAAACAGATACCTATCGGATACGCAGGACCTTCTGCGGGCCGAGCAGTACCTGCGCAAGGCATACGAAATGGAGCCGGGACGCGGCGAATACGTGCTTGCGTTCGCAGAAACGCTGTACCGTATGCACCGCTACGAAGAGAGCCTGTCCGTTCTGCTGACGTCGCTCAACCCGGACAATCAGGATTCCTCGGAGCTGACCTTCGGCATCGCATCGGTCTTTGCGGGGCTGGAGGAGTTCGGCGCGGCGACCAACTGTCTGAAGCTGTGTCTGGATCGCGATCCGGACGGACCGTACGCCGACCGCGCGCTGGATCTTCTGTCGTTCCTGGAGGACGAGCCGGAGCTCGAAGCGCAGATCGGGCTGATGGAGGGCGAGGACATAGCGCTGCTGGACGTCATCCATCACGCAAAGGCCGCCTACGTCTCGACCGACGACGACACCGGACTCAAGATGCTGCTTTCCGCGGCGGAGAAATACCGCACAAGCGAGATGCTCGACATGGAGATTGCCATGATGCAGTTCTCCCTGCACGAGTACGACGAGGCAAAGAAGCGCCTGTTCAATCTGTTCAAGCGCAACAGCAAGAGCGTTCGCGGCAACGCACTGATGACGCTGATCTATCACGTGCAAAAGCAGGAGCAGGAGGCGAAGGAGCAGTCCAAGAAGATCCTGATCGACGGCGACTGTTCGCCGGAGGAGCTCGGTTATGCCGCGCCGATCCTGATCGAGATCGGCGAGTACGAGCGCGCAAGGACGGCGCTCGAGCTCTTGCGCGAATCGCTGCCGTACGACGTCGAGATGCTGCACCAGCTGGCGTTCTGCTATTACGTAAAGGGGCAGCGGCGCGAAGCAGAACAGATCTATGACGAGCTTTGCATGCGTGACGAAGGCGATACGGTTGCGCAGTATTACAAAAAACACATCCGCGAGGATTCCGAGACGGATTTCATCCGCAGCTGGACGGTCAACTATGACGTGCCGATCCGCGAGGCGGTCGTGCGGCAGCGCCGCATCCGCGATCTTGCGACGGCCGGGGCGGAGGCGATCCGCACCACCTGGAAAAACGACCGCGAGTTCCGCGAAATCCTGAAATGGTCGCTCATCAGCCCGCTTTCGCCGTCGCTGCGCGGCGCGGCAAAGATGCTGTCGATCATCGCCGACGCGGAGGCGGAACGCGCGCTGCGCGCGTTTCTGATCCGGTTCGACCAGTCGGACGAGGACAAGCAGTTCGTGTTCGGCCTGCTTCTCGGCATGGAGGCGCTGCCGCCGTTTTCGCTGTATTATCAGGGCGAATGGCAGTTCGGCGTCGTCAAGCCGGTACGCATGCCCGACCGCCTGCCGGTCAGCTATGAAACGATCCTCGACATGATCACGGGCTTTCCGGACCTGATGAAAAAGGATCTGCGCTACCGCACGGTCAAGGTTCCGGAACATCTTTCCGAGATCTCGACGCGCATCTTTTACTTCTATCTTGCGTGCTGCCCGGACGGCAAGTATCCGCACATCACGCGGCAGCAGGAGGACGCGATCGCCGCGGCGTTTCTGCTGATGGGACTCGGCGCGCTGAACGAGTCGTCGATCCAGCCGGACGTGCTGATGGACGTGTTCGCGGTGTCGGAACGGCGGATGACCAACGCGCTGAAGCGGATTTTTCTGACGATGCAGCGGATGAAGGAGAGTTAAATGGAGTTTACCGCAACCGCAAAGATCGGACTGGAATCCACGGTCGCCTTTCAGCTGCACAAGCTGGGCATCCTGGACACCGAAACGCTTGACGCACGCGTGAAGTTTCACGGCGGCTTCGACGAGATGGCGAAGGCGCTTTTATGGCTGCGCACGGCCGAACGGCTGCTCTTGACCGTCGGGACGTTTCGCGCAGACACGTTCGACGCGCTGTTTGAACAGACCAAGGCGCTGCCGTGGAACCGGTATCTTTCGCCGAAGTCCCGCATCCATGTGAACGGCAAGAGCGCAAAGAGCACGCTGTTCTCGGTCTCGGACTGCCAGAGCATCGTCAAAAAGGCGATCGTCGAATCGCTGAAGGCGTCCTATCGCGTGACCGCTGTGCCTGAGACGGAGGAGGAGGTCATCGTCGAGGTCGGCATTCTGCGCGACGAGGTCACGCTTGCGCTCGACTGCTGCGGCGCGGGCCTTTCACGACGCGGCTACCGCACCTACAACGTGCCTGCGCCGCTGTCCGAAACGCTCGGCGCGGGGTTGATCCTGCTGTCCCGCTTCTTTCCGGATACGCCGCTGATCGACCCGATGTGCGGCTCCGGTACGATCCCGATCGAAGCCGCGATGATCGCAAACAACATCGCGCCGTCGCAGAACCGCAGCTTTGCCGCCGAGCAGTGGAAGTTCCTCGATCCCGCCGTGTTCGCTCGCGCGCGGGAGCAGGCACGAGACGTCATGCGGCACGATCCGCTCTGCATTCAGGGCTCGGACGTCGATCCGCACTGTATCGACCTCTGCAAAAAGCACGCGAAGAAGGCGGGCGTCATGCTCGACTGGAAGGTGCGTCCGGTGAAGGACCTGAAAACGAATTGGAAGAACGGCGTTCTGATCTGCAACCCGCCATACGGCGAACGGCTGTCCGACGCAAAGTCGGTCAATGCGCTGTACCGCGAGATGCGGACCGTGTTCGACACGATCCCGGACTGGCAGATCAATATCATCACCTCCAACCGCGAATTCGAGAAGATCTACGGAAAGCCTGCCGACAGGCGCCGAAAGCTCAGTAACGGCGGCATGGTCTGTACGGTCTATCAATATTTTGCAAAGCGCGACTGACAGGACGCTTCTTTTTTCCATCCTTCCGCCATACCATAAGGCGGGAGGATTTTTATCATGCGCAGAGTTGTTTGTCTCTTGATTTCATTCGTATTCCTGTTTGCACTTGCGCCCGCCGTGCAGGCGGAGACGGAGCCGTCATACTGCATCATGCCGCTGCACTCGGACACGGTCATCGCCGAGCGCAACGCGGACGAATGGCTGAACATCGCGGGGCTTACGAAGCTTCCGGCGGTGCTGACCCTTTGCAGCGCGGTCGACAAAGGCCTGCTCGATGAGAACGCGGAGGTGAAGGTCAGCGCAAAGGCGGCCGGGATCGGCGGACCGTCGGCGTATCTTGCAAAGAATGAAACGATCGCCGCAAAGGAGCTGCTGCGCGCGGCGGTCATGATCTCCGCGGGCGACGCGATCACGGCGCTTGCCGAGCATGCGTTCGGCTCGGAGGACGTGTTTTTGCAGAACATTGCGCTGACGATGCAGGCTGCCGGCGTCAACAAACAGCTGCCGGACAGCCTCGGGACCTACATGACGTTTTCGTGCAGGGAGCTGATCGCGCTCGGCGAGGCGGCGGTCGAGAGCCCGACGTTTGTCAAATACTGCGCCGAGACGTATGCGGTGCTTGAGCATCGGGACGGACGCAAGACCGAGCTTGCCTCGGCAAACAAGCTCTTGAACTCGCTGTCCGGCTGCTTCGGACTGTTCACGGGCAGCTCCAAGTCGGACGGGTACTGCGGCGTATTCGCCTGCAAGCGGCGCGATACGACCTATCTTTGCGCGGTCATCGGCGCGCCGAACAGCAAGACGCGCTTCGAGACGGCGTCGCGGCTGTTCGAGGAAGCGTTTGCCAACTACGCGTATGAAACGGTCTGCGACCCCGACGAGCCCGTGATCGAGGGCTATCCGGTGCTCGGCGGAAACGTCGACGCGGTCGACCTGTACGCGAAGGAGTCGTGCGTGCTGCTGCGCAAAAAGAACGAAGGCGAACCGCAGAAGCGCGTCGATCTGCCGGAAGCGCTGACTGCGCCGCTCGATCCGGAGCATGCGGTAGGTTCCGTCGCCTTCGTCGGCCCGGACGGGACCGTGCTGCTGGAGGCGGCGCTGTACCCGAAGGAGCAGGTCACGTCAAACGGCCTGTCGGAGATTTTGAGACGCCTGTTTGCGATCTTTTTAGGCGGCTGACGGTTCGGGAAAAATGCGGCAATGCAAGCGGAAACGATACTTGCATTGCCGCTTTTTATCGGTTATAATAGCGTTATGATCTTACAAAACCTTGATTTGCTGAGAAGCGACCCGAAGCTGTTTTTCCTGTATCTTGCCTGCTTCCTTCCCGTCATGCTCATCAGTCTGACGCTGCACGAGTGGGGGCATGCCTTTGCCGCGCACCTTTGCGGCGACGATACGGCCAGGAATCTCGGCCGCATGACGCTGAACCCGCTTGCGCACATCGACCCGATCGGGCTTTTGATGATCCTGTTCGTCGGCTTCGGATGGGCGAAGCCCGTTCCGGTCAATTCGAGAAACTATCGGAATTATAAGGCGGGGGAGGCGATCGTGTCGCTTGCGGGCGTCGCGATGAACCTGCTGCTGGTGCTGTTCTTTTCCGGTCTGTACATCCTGTTCGGCTGGCTGTCCATCAAAACAGGGGCGGAATGGATGCAGAGCGAAGTGCTGTGGTTCGTTCTTCGGATCGGGATCAGCCTGAACGTCACGCTGTTCCTGTTCAACCTGCTGCCGATCTATCCGCTTGACGGCTATCACATCTTTGAGCTGCTGTTCGCGAAACGGCTGCCGATGAAGGTGTTTCTGTTTTTGCGCCGATACGGCAGCTTCATCCTGATCGGCATCTTTCTTTTGATGCGGGTGCTGGATTTCTATCCCGCATATGAGCTTTCCAAGCTGCTGATCGGCGGACTGGACAGCATCCTGATGAAAATTTTTTTGACAACCGTGCTGTGATCCATGGAAGAGTACCGCGTATCGCTATCCCAATTTGAAGGGCCGCTCGACCTGCTGCTGCATTTGATCGACAAGGCCGAGATCAACATCGAGGACATCTTCGTGTCGGAGATCACCTCGCAGTATCTTGCGTACATGGACGACCTCAGTGAGCTCGACATGGACCGCGCAAGCTCGTTTCTGACGGTCGCCGCGCAGCTTCTTCTGATCAAGTCGAGAAGTCTTTTGCCGCGTCCGCCGGTCGAGGACGAGAACGAGGAGGACCCGAAGGAAGCGCTTTTAAGACAGCTTCGCGAATACAAGGCGTTCAAGGAGGCAAGCGCGGAACTGAATGAGCGGTTCGAGGAGGCGAAAAAGGCCTTTGCACGGCTTCCGGAGGACGTCATCCTTCCGCCGCAGAAGTTTGAGCTGAAAAACGCGACGGTCGATCAGCTGTACAGCGCGTTCCTCGACATCCTGAACCGCGACGACACGCAGGAGGACAAGCAGGAAACGACGCACAACGTGCGGCCGGACACGTTCACGGTGCGCGAACGCGTCGTGCACTTGCGGACAAAGCTCAAGGACGGCCGCGTGCGGTTTTCGGATCTGTTCACCGACGCGAGCACGCGCATGGAAAAGGTCGTAACCTTCATGGCGCTGCTGGAAATGCTGGCGCGCGGCGAGGTGCATATCACGCAGGGCGCGACGTTCGCGCCGATCTATATCCGCGCAAAGGCGCTCGCGGAGAACGACAAAGAGACGGTCTATATGGACGAGGTAGAGGACTGATGGAGAAGAGAAAAGCCGCAATCGTGGAGTGCATGCTGTTCGTGGCGGGCGAGCCGGTGCTGATCACCGAGATCGCGCGCGTGCTCGAGCAGGACGAGGCGTCGGTCAGAGCGCTGCTCTACGAAATGGAAATGCAGTATCGCGACGAGGGGCGCGGGATCTGCCTGCTGTCCACCGAGGACACGGCGCAGCTGATCTCGAACCGCGATTACATTCGATACGTCGAGGCGCTTTTGCAGCCCGAGCAGAAAAAGAGCGTGTCCCAGTCGATCATGGAGACGCTTGCCGTCGTCGCCTACAAGCAGCCGGTCACCCGCGCGGAGATCGAAGCCGTCCGCGGCGTGCGCTGCGAGTACGCGGTGAGTCAGCTGCAGAAGCTCGGCCTGATCGCCGCCGTCGGCAGGAAGGACGTCATCGGCAAGCCGATGCTTTACGCCACGACCGACACGTTTCTGCACCAGTTCGGCCTGCATAATCTCAGTGAACTGCCGTCTCTGCCGCTCGACGCGCCGGAGACTGCCGAAACCATCGAAACCGTCTGAACAGTAAGGGGGAACACCATGAACAAGCGCAACGATTATCTGTCCTGGGACGAATATTTTATGGGCGTGTCGCTGCTGTCGTCGTATCGCAGCAAGGACCCGAGCACGCAGGTCGGCGCGTGTATCGTCAGCGAGAACAACAAGATCATGTCGGTCGGCTACAACGGTTTTCCGATCGGCTGCAGCGACGACGAATTCCCGTGGGACCGCGAGGGCGAGCCTTATGACACAAAGTACCCGTACGTCTGCCACGCGGAGCTGAACGCGATCCTGAACAACGACGGCGCATCCTTGCAGGGCTGCCGCATCTACGTCGCGCTGTTCCCGTGCAACGAATGCGCAAAGGCGATCATCCAGTGCGGCATCAAGGAGGTCGTCTACCTTTCCGATAAGTACAACAACACGCCGATGAACCGCGCCAGTAAGCGCCTGTTCAACGCTGCTGGCGTGCGCCTCCGTAAGCTCGTCCCGAAGCGCGATTCGATTCTGATCGACTTCGACGAAAGCAAGGTATAACGCAAACAGCAAATGAAAAAAGCGCTCCGATCGGGAGCGCTTTTTGCGTACGGTTCAGTCGCGCAGAGTGGCCTGGTAGAAGTTGGCATAGATGCCGTTCTGCGCGATCAGCGCGTCGTGGCTGCCGCGTTCGCGGATGCCGAGCTTGTCGATGACGATGATCTCATCGGCGCTGCGGACGGTGGACAGCCGATGCGCAATGATCAGCGTGGTGCGGCCCTCGGAGAGCGCGTCAAAGCTCTTCTGGATGTCGTATTCGGTCACGGTGTCGAGCGCGGAGGTCGCCTCGTCGAGGATCAGGATCGGCGGGTTCTTGAGGAACAGCCGCGCGATCGAGATGCGCTGCTTCTGCCCGCCGGACAGCTTCACGCCGCGTTCGCCGACCTCGGTCTGGTACTGGTCGGGGAAGCGCATGATCTCGTCGTGGATGTGCGCGCGGATCGCGGCCTCGACGACCTCCTCGTCGGTGGCGTCGAGTCTGCCGTAGCGGATGTTTTCGAGGATGGAGCCCGCAAACAGGAACACATCCTGTTGGACAATGCCAATGTTGCGGCGCAGCGATTCCTGCGTGTAATCGCGCACGTCGACGCCATCGACAAGGATCGCGCCATCCCTGACGTCGTAAAAGCGCATCAAGAGGTGGCACATCGTCGTTTTGCCGCCGCCGGACGGGCCGACCAGAGCAAGCTTTTTGCCGGGCTCGACCGTAAGGCTCACGTCGGACAGCACCTGACGGCCGCCGTCGTAGCCGAAGCTGACGTGCGAAAACTCAATCCTGCCGTCCAGGTGATCGACTTCGATCGCACCTTCGCGGTCGACGATATCGCTCTTGGTGTCGAGGATCTCAAGAAACCGCGTAAAGCCCGCCATGCCCATCATGTACTGCTCAAAGAAGCTCGCAAAGCGCTTGAGCGGCGACGTAAAGGCGGAAACGTAGAGCATGAAGGTGATGAATGTCAGCGAGCTGAAGCCGGCCTTGTTGACGATCAGGATGCCGCCGACCAGCAGCACGATCACGTTGAACAGCGCGATGAAGAACTCCGTGCCGCTGTTGAACACGGCCATCGCCTTATAGAACCGGTCCTTGGCGTGGAGGAACGCGCGGTTGCCCTCCTCGAACTTTTCGATCTCATAGCCCTCGTTCGCAAACGCCTTGGCGACGCGCGCGCCGGAGATCGAGGACTCGATGCCCGCGTTGATGTTGGCGGTCTGCTCCTTGACGGACTTGCTCGTCGACTTCATGACAAAGCGCGACTTCATCACGAAGAAGATGCAGAACGGCATCAGAACCAGCATGGCAAGCGCGATCCGCCACTCGATGAAGAACATGGCGACGAACGCGCCGAGTACGGTCAGCGAGGAGATCAGAAGGTCCTCCGGTCCGTGGTGCGCAAGCTCCGAGATCTCGAACAGGTCCGTCGTCGCGCGCGAGAGCAGCTTGCCGGTGCGGACCTTGTCGTAAAAGCTGAACGGCAGCGTCTGGATGTGCGAAAAGATGTCGCGGCGCATGTCGGCCTCGACGCGTACGCCGAACAGATGGCCCCAGTAGTTCACGATGTACAGCATGATCGCGCGCACGACGTACGCGGCGAAGATCGCGCCGATCAGCACCGCAAACAGCGTGACAAGGTGCGCGGATCCGGTCTGCTCGATCTCGGGAAACAGCTTTTTCAATAGATAGTTCGTCAGAAGCGGGAACGCAACGTCGACCGCCGCGACCATCGTCGCGCAGCCGATGTCCAGGAGAAACAGGCCGAGATGCGGCTTATAATACTTTGCAAAGCGTTTGAGTTTGTTCATAGCCCCATCATACAGGATTCGGTTCGTTTTGTCCACTGCAAAAACAAAGAATATGTCGGATTTCAGCCGCATAGTCTATGGCAAACGGAGATACGGGAGGGTTTTATGGACAGAACGTCTCTTTATCACGATATGATGGAGCGCACGCAGGGCGATATCTACCTCGGAGTGATCGGTCCGGTGCGGACGGGCAAATCGACGTTTATCAAGCGGTTTGCGGAGCTATTGATGGTGCCGAACGTCGAAAACGAATTCCAGCGCCAGCGGCTTGTCGACGAGCTGCCGCAGAGCGGGACCGGCAAGAGCATCATGACGACGCAGCCGAAGTTCATTCCGAACGAGGCGGTCGAGGTGCGGCTTGACGAAACGGCGACGGCGCGTATGCGGCTGTGCGACTGCGTGGGCTTTCTGGTGCCCGGCGCGATCGGCTCGGAGGAGGACGGCGTACCGCGCATGGTGACGACGCCGTGGTTTGCGGAGGACATTCCGTTCGAGCAGGCGGCGGAGATCGGCACGCGCAAGGTGATCGAGGATCACGCGACGGTCGGGATCGTCGTGCTGACCGACGGCACGATCACCGACATTCCGCGCGAAAGCTATCTCGAAGCGGAACAGAAGTGCATGGAAGCGGTCAGGGAGACCGGCAAGCCGTATGTGATCCTGCTGAATTCCGCGGACCCGAACGGCGACCTTGCGCAGCATGCGGCCGACGAGATCCGTGAACGCTACGGCGTCGCGCCGATGGTGACGGACGTTCTGCACCTGTCGGAGCGTGTGCTTACGAGCCTGCTTTCCGAGATCCTGTACGCGTTCCCGCTGAAGATGGTCGAGCTTTCCGGTCCGACGTTTCTGAATGCGCTCAGTGCGGACCATCCGGTGCTGAAGGAGATGATCGACACGCTGTCCGCCGCGGTGCGCGATGTGCATTGCGTGCGCGACGTGCCGCTGATCGCCGACGCGTTTTCCTCGCTCGACATGTTCCGCTCCACCGAGATCCAAAAGGTCGAGCTCGGCACCGGAAGAGCGACGATCGGGCTGTTTTTGCGCGAGGGCGTGTTCTACTCGATCCTGTCCGACGCGTGCGGCACGACGATCCGCAACGACTGCGAGCTGATGCAGGCGGTCAACGATTTCGTGACGGCCAAGAAGGCGTACGACCGGTTGTCGTGCGCGCTCGACAAGGCCATGCAGACCGGCTACGGCATCGTGGAGCCGGACCCGGAGCAGATGCAGATCTCCGAGCCGGAAGTGTTCAGAAGCGGCGCGAAGTACGGCGTGCGGCTGCACGCGAAGGCGAGCGGTTTGCACCTCATTCGCGTGGATGTCGAAAACGACGTGGAGCCTTTGATCGGCACCGAGCAGCAGAGCAAGGATTTCCTGGCGTACCTGAACGACAGCACGGAGGGCGAGGGACAGGATTATCTGAACGCCAATCTGTTCGGCAAATCGCTGTACGAGCTGATCTCCGACGGCATGCAGGGCAAGAGCACGAACATGAACGAGCAGGTGCAGATGAAGCTGCACGCGGCGGTGCAGCGGATCGCAAACGACGGCTGCAACGGAATGATCTGCATTATGCTGTAAAAACGGAGCAAACTATACTCGGCTTCTTTCAGCCGAGTTTTTTGTTTGGAGAAGGATATGCGGACCGATCTTGCCATGGAATCCAAAAGAAACGCGCACGGCGTCGAAGGCGTGTCGGAGCAGACCGAGACGCGCGGCTGCGTGACCGTCACGCGCATCGACGTACTGGAGGAACAGGCTGCGCGCATCCTCGAAAAGCCGAAAGGGCGATACGTCACGCTGCAGGCCGAGCCGGAAGCGTTCATGGACCGGGAACGAAGAAGCGAGATCGCAAACGCGCTTGCGGGCGAGCTTCGCGGGATGACCCCGAAGCTTGAAAGCGCAATGGTCGTGGGTCTCGGCAACCGCTACGTGACCGCGGACGCGCTCGGCACCAAGACGGCGGAATACGTGCTCGTCACGCGGCACGTGCATCTGCATATGAAGCATTATTTGCCGAAGGGGACGCCGGTCACGTCCGCCTTCTGCGCCAACGTGCTCGGCGTGACCGGCATGGAGACGGCGGAGGTCGTGACCGCGCTTACCGAACGCATCCGCCCGGACGTGGTCATCCTCGTCGATTCGCTTGCGGCAGCGGACGTAACCAACATCGGCTGCGTGATACAGGCGAACGACAGCGGCATTGCGCCGGGCTCCGGCGTCGGCAATTTCCGTACGATGCTGACGCGTGAGCTTCTGAAGGTGCCGGTCGTTGCGCTCGGCGTGCCGACGGTCGTCAGCGCGGAAACGATCGTACGCGATTGCGGCGCGGACGCGCCGGCGGGAACGGAGCTGAAGGGACTGATCGTCGCGCCGAAGGACATCGACGCGATCATCCGCGACCTTTCGCGCGTGCTGTCCGATGCGATCAATCTGACGCTGTTCGGTGACAGCTATCCGAAGATCGAGCAATTATTGAGATAAATAGGTGTACCTTCGCATAGCATATAGCGGAGGTGCAGAATGAAACGGAAACGAATTTACAGAAGAAGAAAGAGAAGCGCCGGGCCGTCCGCATGCGGATGGGTCCTGCTTGCGCTTTGCTGGCTGTGCGTGCTGCCGATCGCCGCGTTCGTATTCCGTCCGAAGGAAGCGGGCGCAGCGGAGCAAAGGACGGCAGGAACGGACGCGACCCCGACGCCCGAAGCGACGGAGGCGTTTTTGCCGATGCGGCAGGAGCTGCCGGAGCTGACCGCTTCGATGACGGTGTTGCCGCCGGTGAACCCGCTGCGTTCGGACAAGCCGACGGTGCTGATCTATCATACACATACGACGGAGGCGTATACGCAGACGCCGGAGGACACATATGCGGAGACGTCGAAATGGCGCACGTCCGACAACACCAAAAACGTCGTTGCGGTCGGCGAAGCGCTCAAGGAGATCCTTGAGCTGCAGTACGGATTTCAGGTCATTCACGACACGACCGACCACGAGCCGCCGAAGCTGTCGACGGCATACGACCGCAGCCTGCAAACGATGGAGAAGTATCACCGCGATTATCCGTCGATCGTGCTGTTCATCGATTTGCATCGCGACGCATACGAAACGGACGAAGCGCCGTGCGATTATCTCACGATCCACGGGGTCGAGACGGCGCGGCTGATGCTTGTCGTCGGAAAGGGCGAGAAGTATACGGACAAGCCGTACTATGCCTGGAACAAGGCGCTGGCGGATCGCATGACCGCGCATCTCAATTCCATCGACGCGAAGCTCTGCCGGCCGGTGCGCGTCAAAACGGGCCGCTACAACCAGCACGTTGCGCCGAACTGTATCTTAGTCGAGGTCGGCCACAACGCAAACACGCTCGCGCAGGCAAAGGCCGCGATGCCGTACCTTGCCGAAAGCATCGCTTACGCGTTTTCGTCCGGACGGATCGCGCCGTCGGACTGGACGCCGAATTGACAAGAACCGCATAGGATGATATACTATCAATCAGTAACTGGTGAAGGAGCGTCTTTATATGGACAGACGTAAAATCGCCGTCGTCGGCGCGACCGGCATGGTCGGAAGAACGTTTCTGAAGGTGCTCGAGGAGCACAACATCGACGCGGACTATACGCTGTTCGCGTCTGCAAAGAGCGCGGGCAGCACGCTGCCGTTTTTCGGACGGGAGCAGACCGTGTACGAACTCAGGGAGGGCAGCTTCAAAGATCGCGGCTTTTCCTACGCGCTGTTTTCCGCGGGCGGCGCGATCAGCAAGACCTTTGCGCCGCTTGCCGCGGCGGCAGGCGCGATCGTGATCGACAACTCGAGCCAGTGGCGCATGGATCCTTTGGTTCCGCTTGTGGTGCCGGAGGTCAATCCGCAGGCGCTTCGGTCCATTCCGAAGGGCATCGTGGCGAACCCGAACTGCTCGACGATCCAGGCGGTCGTGCCGCTGAAGGTGCTGGACGACGCGTTCGGCATCGAGCGCATCGTGTACTCGACCTATCAGGCGGTATCCGGCGCGGGACAGAAGGGCTATCAGGACCTGGAGGACGGACTGTGCGGCGCGCTGCCGAAGAAGTTTCCGCATCCGATCGCGGGCAACTGCATCCCGCACATCGACGTATTCCTTGACAGCGGCTACACGAAGGAAGAGCAGAAGATGATCGACGAGACGCGCAAGATCCTCGATCGGCCCGATCTTCGCGTGACGGCGACGTGCGTGCGCGTCCCGGTCTACAACGGCCACAGCGAGAGTATCAACGTCGAACTCAAGCGGCCCTTCGAGCTAAAGGAGGTCTATCGGCTGTTTGAACAGAAGGAAGGGCTGATCGTGCGCGACGATCCGGCGCACAGCGTCTATCCGATGCCGATCGAGGCGGCGGGGACCGATCCCGTGTACGTCGGCCGGATCCGGCGCGATCCGTCGGTCGAGAACGGACTGAACTTTTGGTGCGTTGCGGACAACATCCGCAAAGGCGCCGCGCTGAACGCGGTGCAGATCATGGAGCGATTGATAAAGGGGGAGAACAAATGAGCATTTTCACCGGATCGGCGGTTGCGCTGATTACACCGTTTCACAATGGAGCCGTCGACTATACGGCGCTGACAAGACTGATCGAGCTGCAGATTGCGTCCAAGACCGACGCGATCGTGGCGCTCGGCACGACCGGCGAGGCGGCGACGCTGATGCCCGACGAGCGCGAAGAGGTGATCCGCTTCATCGTCGAGCGCGTGTCGAATCGCATTCCGGTCATCGTCGGCACCGGCAGCAACAACACCGAGGACGCGATCCAGAAGAGCCGCTTTGCCGAAGCGGTCGGCGCGGACGGACTTCTGATCGTGACGCCGTTCTACAACAAGACGACACAGGAAGGGCTGCTTGCGCATTATAGCTCGATTGCAGAGCAGGTGCGCCTTCCGATCCTGATCTACAACGTGCCGAGCCGGACCGGGCTCAACATCCTGCCCGAAACGGTCAACAAGCTCGTTCGCTCGTGTGAGAACATCGTCGGCATCAAGGAGGCAAGCGGCAATATCGAGCAGATCGTCAAGCTTGCGGCGCTGTGCCCGCAGTGCGACATCTACGCCGGAAACGACGACCACGTCGTTCCGATCCTGTCGGTCGGCGGAAAGGGCGTCATCTCGACGGTCGCGAACATCATTCCGGATGTCATGCACATCATGTGCAAAGCATTCTTTGACGGCGACGTCGCCGAGGCAAGACGGCTCCAGCTTGCGCTGCTGCCGCTGCAGCAGGCGGCGTTCTGCGAGGTCAACCCGATTCCGATCAAGACGATGATGGGATTATTGAAGCTGTGCGATCCCGAAGTCCGTCTGCCGCTTGTCAAGCCGTCCATCGAGCATTATGAGCTGATGGAAACGACGCTCCGCGAGAACGGCATGCTGTGAGGATACGGTCGTGAAACGATTACTCATCAACGGCGTCGGCGGCCAGATGGGCGCCGCGCTGCAGCGGGCGCTGAAAAAGGACGATCACGGCTTTGCCGTCGCGTGCGGCGTGGATCCGTACGCTGCGGGAACGGCGCCGTTTCCGGTGTTTTCGTCCGTCGACGCGGTCGACGTTCCGGTTGACGTTGCGATCGACTTTTCCGTTCCGAAGGCGACGGAATCGCTTTTGACGTTCTGCCTGAACACGCATACGCCCGTTGTCATCTGCACGACCGCGCTCTCCGAGGATCTGATCAAGCGGATCGACGAGGCAAGCAAAACGATTCCGGTCTTCCGCTCCGGCAACATGTCGATCGGAATCAATCTGATGCGCGTGCTGCTGCGGCAGGCGCGGCTGACGCTCGGCGACGCGTTCGACATCGAGATCGTCGAAACGCATCACAACCGCAAGAAGGATGCGCCGAGCGGCACGGCCCTGATGCTGGCAGACGCGATCGTAAAGGCCGACGGAACGGAGCATCCGTTCGTGTACGGCCGCAGCGAAAAGGACCGGCGCAGAGAGCCCGGCGAGATCGGCTTCCACAGCATCCGCGGCGGCACGATCGTCGGCGAGCACGAGGTTCGGTTTCTGGGCGAGGATGAGGAGATATCGATCCGCCACGCGGCGTACTCGAAGCAGGTCTTTGCCGAAGGCGCGCTGAAAGCGGCCGCATTTCTTCTGACCAAGCAGCCCGGCCTGTACTCGATGGAGGATCTGGTCGAGGAGATGCTGCAATAAGAGCCCGTTACGGAACGGCTGAACGGCCGTTCCTTTTTTTATTGCGCCGGACCGTCTTGTGTGATATACTATCATTGAGATTATATGCGGAGGGATCCATGAAACCGTTCGTGCATTTGCATGTCCATACGCAATACAGTCTTTTGGACGGCGCGTCGCGCATTCCGGAGCTTGTGAAGCGCGCAAAGGCGCTCGGGCAGACGGCGCTTGCCATCACCGACCACGGCGTCATGTACGGCGTGATCGACTTTTATCGCGCCTGCAAGGCGGAGGGGATCAAACCGATCCTCGGCATGGAGACCTATGTCGCAAAGGGCCGGTACGATGCGCCGGCGGACTCGCGCGAGCGCGATTCCGCGCACCTCATTCTGCTTGCCAGGAACCAGACCGGCTATCAGAACCTGATGCTGCTGTCCTCCGAGGCGTTCATCCACGGCTTCTATTATAAGCCGCGCATCGATTACGAGCTTCTGAAGGCGCATCACGAGGGATTGATCTGCCTGTCGGCGTGCCTTGCGGGCGATATTCCGCAATCGTTTTTGCGCGGACAGGACGCGCGCGCCTATGAGATCGCAAAGATGCTCAAGGAGACGTTCGGCGAGGACTTTTACATCGAGCTGCAGAACCACGGCATACCGGAGCAGCAGGAGGTTCTGCCGAAGCTCAGACGCCTTGCAAAGGAGCTCGGCATCAAGACGGTCGGCACGAACGATATCCACTATGTGCAGAAGGACGACGCGGACGCGCAGGACGTGCTTCTGTGCATCCAGACGCAGCGGTTTGTGGATGAACAGGATCGCATGCGCATGGAGACCGAGGAGTTCTATCTGAAGTCCTACGACGAGATGGCCGAAGCGCTGCCGGACGATTTGGACGCGCTGGACGTCACCAACGAGATCGCCGACAAGTGCAGCGTCGAGATCCAGTTCGGCGTGCGGCGACTGCCGCATTTTACCGCGCCGGACGGCATGGAAAACCGCGTCTATCTGCGCAAGCTCTGCGACGAGGGCATGCGGCGCAAGATGCCGGACGCGGGCGCGGAGGCGAAGGAACGTCTCGAATACGAGCTGTCCGTCATCGAGAAGATGGGCTTTGTCGACTACTACCTGATCGTCTGGGACTTCATTCACTATGCCAAAACGCACGGCATCATGGTGGGCCCCGGCAGAGGCAGCGGCGCGGCTTCGCTTGCGGCGTACTTCCTCGATATCACCGACGTCGATCCCTTAAAGTACAACCTGCTCTTTGAGCGCTTTCTGAATCCGGAACGCGTGTCGATGCCGGACTTCGACGTCGATTTCTGCTACGAACGCCGTCAGGAGGTCATTGATTACGTCGGCGAAAAGTACGGCGAGGGCCACGTCGCGCAGATCATCACGTTCGGCACGATGGCGGCAAAGGCGGTCGTGCGCGATGTTGCACGCGTGCTGCGCGTGCCGTATGCGGACGCGGACAAGCTTGCAAAGCTGATCCCGAACGTGCTGAAGATCACGCTGTCCGAGGCGATCCAGATGAACGCGGAACTGAAGGCGCTCTACGATTCTGACGAGACAATGCGCCGCGTGCTCGACCTTTCGATGAAGCTGGAGGGCCTTCCGCGGCACAGTTCGACGCATGCCGCGGGCGTCGTGATCTCGGGCGTGCCGCTCAATACCGTCGTTCCGCTGACGAGCAACGAAGGCGCGCTGACGACGCAGTTCCCGATGACGACGCTGGAGGAGCTGGGCCTTCTCAAGATGGATTTTCTCGGTCTTCGCACGCTGACGATCATCCGCGACGCGCTCGACTTCATTCAAAAAGAGGGCAAACCGGTTCCCGATTTTTCCAAAAACGATTTTGATGACCCGGGCGTGTGGGCGATGATCGCAGCCGGCGATACGGACGCCGTGTTCCAGCTCGAATCCGGCGGCATGCGTCAGTTCATGATGCAGTTGAAGCCGGACTGCTTCGAGGATCTGATCGCAGGCATTTCGCTGTACCGGCCGGGTCCGATGGAGCAGATCCCGCGCTACATCCGCGGCAAGCACGAGGGCAACATCGCATATGAGCATCCGCTGATGGAGCCGATCCTGAAGAACACCTACGGGTGTATGGTCTATCAGGAGCAAGTCATGGAGATCGTGCGCTCTCTCGCGGGCTACAGCTACGGCCGCAGCGACCTTGTCCGCCGCGCCATGTCCAAGAAGAAGCATGACGTCATGGCAAAGGAGCGCACCTCCTTCGTCTACGGCACCGACGGCGTGGACGGCGCGATCAAGCGCGGCGTGCCGGAGAATGTCGCCAACCACATCTTCGATGAGATGATGGACTTCGCGTCGTATGCGTTCAACAAGGCGCACGCGGCCTGCTACGCGGTCGTTGCATACCGGACTGCATATCTCAAGCACTATTATCCGACCGAACTGTTCGCCGCAACGATCAACGGCTACCGGCAGAATCCGGACACCGTTTCGGCATACGTGTACGACGCAAAGCGTCTCGGCATCAGGATCCTGCCGCCGGACGTCAACCGTTCGCTCGCGCTGTTCAACGTGGAGGACAATGCGATCCGTTTCGGACTGTCTTCTGTGCGCAACGTGTCCGAGACCGTCATGCGCGACGTCGTGGAGGACCGCAAAAACAAAGGTCCGTTCAAGAACTTTGAGGACTTCGTCAACCGCACGCACGGGCTCAACAAGCGCATGCTGGAGGGACTGATCGCGGCGGGCGGCTTTGACAGCATGGGCTATACGCGCGCAAGCCTGCTTGCGGTCTATGCGCAGGCGCTCGACGCGGCGCAGCGTGCGCAGAAAACGCGCGACGCGGGACAGCTGTCCCTGTTCGATCTGGACGGCGGCGCGGAGATGCGGCAGCAGTCCGGGCTGAAGATCCCCGATCTGCCGGAGATGGCGCATTCCGTCCTGCTCGCCAAGGAGCGCGAGGCGACGGGACTGTATCTATCCGGACATCCGCTGGACGCGTTTGGAACGGCGCTTGCCCGCCTGCCGTATACGGTCGCGCAGCTTGCCGCGGCCGACGGCGAGGGAGAGATCCGCGACGACATGCCGGTCACGGTCGGCGGCATGCTGACCGACTGCAAGCAGCGCCCGACCAAGAGCGGCAACGGACTTATCGGCCTCGGCGTGCTCGAGGGGCATTCCGGCACGGTTGAGCTGATGCTGTTCCCGAAGACGCTGCAATCGTGCGCGGGCCAGTTCTATGATGAGAACATCGTCGAGCTTTCCGGGCGGCTGTCGATCCGCGAGGACCGCACAAACTCGATCCTCGTCGATTCGATGACGTCGCTCAAGGACACGATGCAGACGCTCTATATCCGCCTGCCGTACCTTGATGCCGAGCAGCAGAAGCGCGTCCGGCGCATCACCCACGCGTTCCCGGGCGGCACGGCGCTCGTGCTGTACGACACCGCAAAACGGATCGCGAAGGGCGCGCCGAAGGACTGGAGCGTGAACGCGACCGAATCGCTGCTGGGCATGCTGAAGGCCGAATTCGGCGAGGAGAATGTGGTGCTGAAATGAAGGAACAGAATCCGTTTTTGAAGAATCAGGACGTGACGCTTACGATCACCGGCGTAACCGGCGAGGGGCAGGGCGTCGGCCGATGCGAAGGCGTTGCGTTTTTCGTACCGTATGCGCTGCCCGGCGAGACGGTCAGGGCGCACATCATCAAGGTCGAAAAGCGCTTCTGCATCGCGAAGATCCTGGAAATCCTGAAGCCGTCGGAACATCGCGTTTCGCCTGCGTGCGAGGCGTTTGAAAAGTGCGGCGGCTGCGCGCTGATGCATATGGACAATGCCGAACAGCTCAGAACCAAGACGCAGATCGTCAGGGACGCGCTCGAACGCATCGGCGGCTTCTCGGACGTTTCGGTACAGAATACGATCGGCATGGACGATCCGTGGCGCTATCGCAACAAGGGCAGCTTTCCGATCGGCAAGGTCGACGGCGCGATCTCGTTCGGCTTCTACGCCGAGCGCAGCCACCGCCTGATCCCGCTCTATGACTGTCCGATCGAGGAAGCGCGCATCACCGCGATCGCGCGGACCGTGACCGAGTGGGCGTATCGCAGCCGCGTGCCCGTCTACGACGAAACGACGGGGAAGGGCTGTTTACGCGCCTGCGTCGTACGCATCAGCTCGACCGGCGAGCGCATGGCGGCCGTCGTGACAAAGGGCGAACTGCCCGCAAAGGAAGCGCTCGTCCGCATGCTCGACGTCGAATCGCTCTACCACAACCGCAACGACAGGAATACCAACGTGCTGTTCGGCGACCGGTTTACGCTCTTAAAGGGCAAGCCGCAGATACTTGAGGAGCAGAACGGGCTTCGCTTTGCCGTGAGTCCACAGAGCTTTCTGCAGGTCAATCCGGTCCAGACGCGAAAGCTCTACGAGACCGCGCTCCGCCTTCTGGATCCGAAGCCAAACGAAACGGTTGCGGACGTGTACTGCGGCATCGGCACGATCTCGCTTGCGATCGCACGGCATGCGGGCAAGGTCGTCGGAATCGAATGCGTGCCGGAGGCCATCGCCGACGCAAAGAAAAACGCCGCGGCGAACGGCATACAGAACACAGAATTCCTTTGCGGGCTCGCCGAGGACGTGCTGCCGGAGCTTGTCAGAAAAGGCATGCGTCCGGACGCGATCGTGATCGACCCGCCGCGAAAGGGCTGCGAGGAGCCGGTCCTAAAGGCGATCGCGGAAAGCGGCGTGCATCGCGTCGTCTACGTCTCCTGCAATCCCGCTACGCTTGCGCGCGACGCAAAGATCCTTGCATCGTTCGGCTTTTGCATCGAACACGTACAGCCGGTCGATATGTTCCCGCACACGCAGCATGTGGAGTGCGTGACATTGATGACAAGGAAATAAACAAATCGGAGTTTAAGAAGGAGAAATAACAAATGGAATTCAAAATAATCCCCTGTGTTGAAGGCGATGATGAGCTTATTGCAGATAAGCTCAATGCGATCACCGATTCAAAGATAGATTTTGAAGATACGATCGAGGACGAGCTGGTCGTGTTCAAAGTTACGGACAGCGACGGAAACATCATTGCCGGGTGCAATCTTCTGATAAATTGCTGGAGGGTTGCTGATCTCGACATCCTGTGGGTGGAGGAAACTTACCGAAGACAGGGGGTCGGCTCCGCTCTGATCCGCGAGGCGGAGCGTGCCGCGAGAGAAAAAGGCTGTCGTTTTATGACATTGGGCACCTTTGATTTTCAGGCAAGGCCGCTCTATGAGAAGTTCGGTTTTTCGGTATGCGGTACAATCAAGGATTGTCCCACAAAGGGACATACCCACTACGATATGATAAAACGGCTTGACAATCCTTCCGATGAGAGCGTTACTGCCGCTTCCTGCACATTTGAGATCCAGTCAGGTGATGAGGACGATGCTGAGTACATTGACGATAAACTCGTCGAGTACAACTGGTCTCAGGTGCCTGCTGTGCATGACTTTGAAGGGATCGGAAGAAAGATTCAGGGCGATAACGGCGAACCGGTAGCCGCCGGCTTTGGGGGCGTGAACTTCTGGAACATCGCGTTTATTGAAATGCTGTGGGTGGATGAGCCTTACCGCAATCAGGGCATAGGTTCCTGTCTCCTTTCGGATATCGAGCGGGAAGCGAAGAAAAAGGGCGCTTGTATTGTGATGATCGATGCTCGCGACTGGAATGTGGACTTCTTTAAGAAACTCGGCTATACGGTGTACTGCACGCTTGAAGATTACCCGAACGGGTACAGCAAGTACAAATTGCAAAAACAGCTTTGAGCAGGCGCGGCGCGGCAAATTCCAGTTTATCGTTATATCGCAAAATCGGGATTTGAGGAGGAAAGAGCCAATATGATTTACGAGCTTACTGACACTTCCAAAGTTGAAAAACTGTTTGACGGCTGCGAGTTTCTCGAGACCGCTGTTCTTTCCTGCCTTCAGAAGTATGCGGGTAATATCTTCGTGACGAACACAGAAAATCCACATTCGGCGATTGCTTATCTGGGCAGCTTCGGCTTCTGCGCCGGAAAACCGAATATGGAGCTGCTGCTTGGCAAACCGGATCGATTTATCCACATGGTACCTCAGAGTGAGGAGTGGATGAAGATGATCGTCTCAACATTTCCGGCAACGAAGAAAGCCCGTTACGCGATAAAAAAGGATACCGAATTTGATCGCGAAAAGCTGAAAACCCTGGTCGACGCGCTGCCCGCGGGGTATGAGATCAAAAGAATAGACTCCGATCTATACGATATGTGCCTTGAAGACGACGATATGGAAGATTTGGTCTGCTGGTTTGGTCCGAAGGATAAGTTCCTTACGTTCGGTCGTGGACTGGCTGTTTTGAAGGACGGAAAGATCGTTTCCGGCGCTGCTTCCGCGCTTCGTTACCGTGATGGTATTGAGGTCGAGACGGATACGATCAAGGAAGAACGGCACAAAGGATTGGCTTCTGCCGCCTGCGCCGCACTGATCCTGTCATGTCTGGATGAAGGCCTGTATCCGAGCTGGGATGCGGCGAATTGGCTGTCCGTTATGCTTGCAGAAAAACTCGGCTACAAGTTTGATCGCGAGTATTTCGTCTATGTGGTTGAATAGGGCATCCCGGAAAAGGCTGCACGACAAATTCCCGTTTGTCGGGATGGACGGAGAAACAAACAAATCGATGCTTATGGAGGCAATTATGGATAAAAAAACTATGATCGAAAAACTCGTTCGCGATGCACACGAGAAAGCCGGATTTACCGGGACCTGGCTGTACGCAGAAAAAGGAGAGATCGTAAGTTCCGGCGCGATAGGTATAAACGACCTTGAAAAGGGGACGCCGATAAGCGAGGATATGGTATTCGACCTTGCCTCCGTCACCAAGCAGTTCACTGCGTCGGCGGTAATGCTTCTTAAGCGCCGCGGGCTCCTCTCTCTGGACGACGAGATCACGAAGTTCTTCCCGGGGCTCCCATTCCCCGGCGTTACAGTCCGAAATCTTCTGACGCACACGGGCGGTCTGCCCGATTACGAGGATTGGATCACAGAGACAGCGACGGCGGAAGGAACGATCCCCGGCAACGATATCATGATCCGGTTCCTCAAAGAGAGCGGCGAGAAGGCGGAATTCGCACCGGGCGAAAAATGGGAGTACAGCAACACCGGTTACTGCGTTCTTGCGCAGATCATTGAGAAGGTCTCCGGCGTGCCCTTTGAGGAATTCCTGGAGCAGAACATATTCATCCCCGCGGGCATGACCTCGACGAAGGTCTACCACCGCAGAAAGAATGGGATCGAGGTGCCAAACCTCGCTCTCGGCATGGTATATGAGGACGGCCGCTATATCCTGCCCGATGATTCACCGGATCCGGATAATAACCTCGTCGTCCCACTGGACGGCGTGAACGGCGACGGGCTCGTGCACTCCAATATCTTCGACCTTTTCCGCTGGGACCGCGTGCTGCGGGAGGGTTCGATCATCACCTTTGAAGAGCAGGCGGAGATGTATACGCCGACACTGCTGAACAACGGGGAGCCCGGATTGGATGACGACGAGATCGGCCCGACGTGCTACGGTTACGGCTGGGATATAATGAACGACCCGGAGCACGGGCTCATAGTCGCTCATTCGGGAGGCTGGCCGGGATACTCGCTGTGGTTCGAGCGTTTTATCGATGAGGACAAGGTGATAATAAAGCTCTCCTGCCGCGATGCTCTCGACGGGCGGGCCATGAAATCGCTTGTGCCGGGTATGCACGCGATAGCCTGCGGCAGCGAGCCGGAGCCTGTGATGGCGATAGAGGAGATCGCGGAGAAGGATCCGGACAAGTCGGGCTGGGAAGTCTTCTGCGGCAAATACGAAAAGCCGGACGACGATCTCTTCATCGACGAAGTCTTCATGAAGGACGGCGAGCTTTTCGCAAGGTTCATGACGGATACAGGACGCTCGTGGGAATGGAAGCTTTTCCCGCTCGGCGGGAACGAGTTCGGAGTCAAACGGTGGTATTCGGTCGTGTTCAAATTCGAAGAAGGCACGATAAGCTACGGCGGATACACCTGCAAAAAGCTGTAAAAGGCAGATCGCCAACTTCCAGTTTGTCGAGCTCTTAACAACTAGATTCAACAAACATTAAGCACCGTTCCCGCGGTGCTTTTTCTATGCAAAAAACTATAAGGAAGGAGAAAAACTCATGGCAGAATACAAGCTCAAAATGACGCAGGATGAGAAGACGACCGTGCAGAACGCGCTCATCAATATGCGTTACTTGTCCGCGGTGGACGAGATCCTGGCTGAAAAGCCGGACGCGCTCATAGCGCAGCTTGCATACGATTCGAACGCAGTTCGGTCACACGGCGTAAGCCGTGTATCCGGCTTCGCTTCCCTGTTCAAATATTCAAAGCGAAGCCGCATCGCGCCGGGGTGTTTGACCGCAGGTTCGCAGTTCGGTCACACGGCTCCTCCGGCGCCGGCCGCTGTTTTATCTGCTGAAATGCATCTTAAAAAAACTGTTGCAAAACAGTAAGGCAAGGTTTATAATATTTTTTAGGGCTGAATGAGCCTGCGCCGCCTCCCGCAAGGGAACGCGGAAGAATCAGAAAGGGGATCGACCCATGGTTATTACCGCTTAACGATCTGAACGTCAATACTCAAAGTATTGGCTGAGTGCAGCCGGAATTTCACAAAAAAGGACCAGAGCCGTGAAAACGAATCGCATACATGGCGTTATTTGTTTTCGGCGCGCGTGGTTTCCTTTTCCGAAAAAAGGCTGCGCACGGAACGTTTTGCGGCAATAAGCATAGCCGATCCGAAAGGCGATCCTGCTTCCTGTTTCCGGGGGCGGATCACGCCTGAGTTTGATTTCGTGCAGGAGCATTCTGCTTTTTCATTAGAATCGACCGCGGATCGGCAGGCTTTGCCCGGTTCGCTTTTTACATATTACCGCATGAGTTTTAACAAGGAGAAACAATTATTATGGATAAAAAACTATTGATGGAAAGCTTAGCCCGCGCTTCCTATGAAAAGGGAGGTTTCAACGGCGCGTGGCTTTACGCCGAGAACGGCGAGATCGTATCAAAGGGTGTTATGGGCTTCCGCGATCCCGAAAGCACGCTCCCGATCGAAGAGGACACGATATTCCAACTGGCGTCCGTGACCAAGCAGTTCACGGCGGCGGCGGTAATGCTGACTGTGCGCGAGGGGAAGCTCGGCCTTGACGACGAGATAATAAAGTTCTTCCCTGAGCTTGAAAAGTACAAGGGCGTGACGGTGCGCCAGCTCTTGAGCCACACGAGCGGCATCCCCGATTACTTCGACGATATGGATTGGTTCACCAAAATATGGGAGGAAGAAAAGCGCGTTCCCGGCAACGATGAGATCGTTCGCTTCCTTCTGGAGACTGAGGCGGAGCCCTACGGCGCGCCGGGCGAGACGTTCCAGTATTCCAACACCGGCTACAATCTTTTGGCGGAGATTGTCGAGAAGGTCTCCGGAACGCCGTTTGAGGAGTTCCTTCAGAAGAACGTTTTCGAGCCCGCGGGCATGGAAAATACCCGCTGCTGCCATATCCGCCGCGACGGCGTTCCCTTCGATAACTACGCTCGCGCGACGGTCATCGAGGACGATAAACTCGTCGCCGACGTGGATTCCGAGGATTACCGCGACGTGACCGCGTTCGACGGCCTCAACGGCGACGACTACGTTTTCACCAACATCCTCGATATGTTCAAATGGGACCGTGCCCTTCATGAGGGCAATGTGATCACCCCCGAGGAGCAGAAACTGATGTACACTCCCGGGAAGCTCAATAACGGCGAGAACGCCGGCTTTGAAGGCGATGAGGGCTACGGCTTCGGCTGGTGTGTAAACAAGGATGAGGACTTGGGGCTCATCGTCAGCCACTCGGGCGGCATGCCCGGCGTCGGTACATTGTTCGAGCGGTTCATCGACGCGGACAAGATGCTCGTCATTCTCACCAACCGCGACTGGGTCGACGCCAGAGCCTATATGAGCTTTGAAGACGGCGTCAGGGGCATGGCGCACGGCAGGGAGCCCGAGCCCATCAGATCCATCGAGGACGTTATGATAAAGGATCCCGACAAGTCCAAGTGGGAGAGCTTCTGCGGAAAGTACGAGCATCCCGAGGACGACTTCATAATAGACGAGGTCTTTATGAAGGACGGCGAGCTGTACGCCCGCGTCATCGACGACGACGGCGACGATCTCGAATTCATGCTCTACCCCATAGGGGAGAACGAGTTCGGAAGGAAACGCGGCATGATAAAGCTGACCTTCGGCGAGGACTCGATCACCTACGGCGGAAACACCTGCAAAAAGATTAAAGAATAAAAGGAGAATTATTATGGAAAACTCAACCGATAACGTAAGGCTTGTAAAGGTGGATACGGACAATCTTGACGAACTTATCAAGCTTACCGTAAACGACTATCAGAAAAGCTTTGTTGCAAGCAACATTTACAGCATCGCGGAGGCCTATGCCACCGTCGCCGAGGGCGGCTTCGCGCAGCCCTTCGGCATATATGCCGACGAGGAGCCCGTGGGGTTCCTGATGATAGGCTATTTCAAAAAGGACGATGAGGATGACGACGAGGATGACGACGAAGAGGAAACGCCCGACTACGTTTTCGAAAACTACCTCTTCTGGCGTTTCATGATTGACAAGGAGTATCAGCAGAAGGGCTACGGCCGTGAGGCGCTGAAACTCGCGCTCGATTACATCCGCACCTTCCCTGCCGGCCCCGCCGAATACTGCTGGCTTTCCTACGAGCCCGAGAATGTCGTCGCAAGAAAGCTTTACGCCTCCTTCGGCTTCGTTGAAGAGCCCGAAATGCCTAAGGGGTGGGACGAGATACCCGCTCTCCTGAAGCTGTAAACCGGCAAAAAGCCGTGAAGCAAAAACAAAAAAAACGGAAGTGAGAAAAGTGATATTTGAACTTAAAGATACGAAGAAGGCCGCACCGCTCTTCGAAGGGCTGCATGACTCGCTGATCCAGACCTGTCTTGAGGGTCTTATGGGCGGCAAGATATACGTTACCGATACGGAAGCGCCGCGCTCTGCGCTGGCTTTCGTCGCCGAATTCGCGTATTTCGCCGGGGAGCCTGACCGTGAGCTTGCCGCGTTCAAGCCCCAAGGCTACGCCGGCATGGTGCCGCCCGATGATCGCTGGGCTCAGCTTATCGAGGAATACTGGCCGGACGCCGACAAGACGACCCGCTATGCGCTCAAAAAGGAAGCGAAGTTCGACCGTAAAAAGCTCGAAAGCTTCTGCGCCGCTATTCCCGACGGCTATACGCTCAAAAGGATCGACGGCGAAATCTACGATATGCTTATCGAGGACGAGGACTTCGACGACAACGTCAGCCATTTCGAATCGAAGGAACAGTATCTTGATATGGGGCGAGGCTTCGTCATAATGAAGGACGGCGAAATCGTTTCCGCCGCCTCGAGCTACACCGTTTACAGCAAGGGCCTGGATATTCAGATAGACACGGCTGAGGCTGAACGGCGCAAGGGTTTGGCGACCGCCACGGGCGCCGCGCTGATACTCTCCTGCCTGGAAGACGGGCTTGCCCCAAGATGGGATGCGGCAAATACGGATTCGCTGCATCTTGCCGAAAAGCTCGGTTTTGAATTCAGCCATGAGTACCTCTGCTATTGGGTGGACGCGATATTCGACCGCATTATCAAGAATCCGGACAGGTCCCTTTGGGATTCCTTCTGCGGCCGCTACGAGATGGAAAACGAGAGCCGTAAAGTATTCGAGATCCTTTTGAAGGACGGCGACCTGTATTGCGCGTTTTCCGGCAAGGACGGCGATCCGTTGGAACTTAAGCTTTTCCCCGTCGGAGAGAACGTCTTCGGCTTCATGTGGGCGGACGATGAGATCGTTTTTAAGGACGGCGCGTTGATCGTCAACAATATCAAATGCAATAGAACGAAAGACTGAAAGCTGTGATAGGCAGCTTGGGAGGAAATATGATCCATCTTGAAAAACTGACTTATGATAACTTTTACGACGTATTTGGGCTCAAAGTGAAGAAGGTCCAGTACCCCTTCGTGGCGAGCAATATGTTCAGCGTCGCGGAAGCTTACGTCACCATGATAAACGGCGGGCACGTTTACCCATTCGCCATCTATAACGATAAGAAGCTTGTGGGCTTTATCCAGCTTGCCTACGGCGAAAACGCCGATCAGGACGGCGTGAGCATGGAGAAGGACAGCTACGAGGTCTGGCGCTTCATGATCGACAAGCGCTATCAGGGCCGCGGCTACGGAAAGGAAGCGCTGAAACTGGCGCTGGATTTCATACGCACCTTCCCCGCGGGGCCGGCGGAGCTCTGCTGGATATCCTACGAGCCGGAGAACGAGACCGCAAGGAAGCTCTATGCCTCCTTCGGTTTTGTCGAAAATGGAGATATAGTCGACGACGAGATTGTTGCGGTTCTGAAACTGTGAAGAATAACACAAATTCTCGCTTGCTGCGATGTCCTGCGATGAAGTCGCCCCTTTGGGGCTAATGAAGACACTGCGTTAATGAAGTCGCCCCTTGCGAGGCTAATGAAGACACTTCGTTCATGAAGAAATGAAGAAATGAAGACACTGCGTTTATGAAGGAATGAAGAAATGAAATAAAGGCGACTTCGCTTCATCAGGTAGCGAAGCTGCCGTCTTCATGAAGCGTCGAAGACACTGTCTTCATCAGGACCTCGGTCCGTCTTCATTCGGTTATAACATGATACATTCTTTTGTTATCTCGCGGTTTACGGAGGAGCGCGGTATGCTTGAAAAGATGGGAGCTTTTTTTGAAGCGCGGCTGAACGGTTACGAGGAGCACCAGCTGACGTGCATTGAGTCGGCACGGGAGTTCTATCCGTTTACCGCAGGCTGTCTGCCAAAGAACGCCGACGCCCGTATCCTGGATTTGGGATGCGGGACCGGTCTGGAACTCGGGTATTATTTTGAAACGGTTCCCACGGCAAGGATCACCGGGATCGACCTCTCTGCGGGGATGCTCAATGCACTTCGCCGGAAGTTTCCGGACCAGTCGCTGACCTTGATCGCCGGCTCTTATTTTTACGTTCCGTTCGGCGAGGGCGTATTTGACGCGGCTGTGTCCGTTGAGTCGCTTCACCACTTTACCAAGGAGGAAAAAATCCCTTTGTATGAGAAGGTACGGAAAGCCGTAAAGCCGGGAGGCTGTTTGATCCTTACAGATTACTTTGCGGCGACGGACGAAGAGGAGCGATCCCGCCGCGCGGAGCTTCTCCGGCTGAAACAGGAGCAGAGGATCGACGACGACGGGTTTTATCACTTTGATACCCCCTTGACCGTAGAACACGAAACAGAAGCGCTTCTGTCCGCAGGATTCACTTCCGTCGCGATTTTGAAAAACTGGGGACCGACCTATACGCTTCGGGCGAGCGTATAATTCGGGGCTGTTATGCTGTTTTCCGTTGTTCTTTATCATTCCTTTATGCGAAACAACGCCTTTTGTCTGCCGGCAGGAGGCGTTCTTTGACCCTTTCAGAGTTTGATCGCGCCGTGCGGTGCGGAAAGCGAACGGGACCGGGCTTCCCGGCGCATGGTTTGCTGCGTATTGTTCTGTCGTTTTCCCTGCCGAACTTGACACGGCGGAGAAAAGGGGATACAATAAACAAAATAAAGGAGCGAGCGGTCATGAAGATCACGAACAAAAACATTGTCATAGCGCTGATCGCAGTGTTTTTCGTCGGGTTGTGGAACCTTGTCGATTATCTTTTGTGTTCGCTGATCCTCGATACGGACTATGCGTTTTCGCCCTTGATCGATCTGCTGATACCCGCGGTGATCGGATTGCTGTTCGGCGTCACGCTCTTTTTCCTGCGCGACCGTCTCCGCAAAGGCAGAACGGAACGATAGAACGGAGCGCTTCAGAGGAGGTTTGTCAAGGGGGGTATTCAAAGCACGGTCGTTTTACAAGCGGCTGCGCTTTTCTTTTTCGATAGGTAACAGTTTGAGTTATTGCACGTCCCGACAAGGAAGGGTATCACCGCCGCAAGGTGGTGTATAAGTGCGCCCTTAACGAAAAAAGGCTTCCCCTCAAGTAACCGCTGAATAAAGCGGCTATTTCAGCGAGAAGACCGGTTATCATTGAAAAAACGACTCGAATGTCTCGTTCTTTCATGTTTCATGCCCTCATTTTGTGCTTTAGAGCAGCTTTGGGCATA
>JAEEGJ010006156.1_pt1 | contig 36410 bp, 41 predicted proteins | sample 8958761 | NCBI WGS metagenome assembly JAEEGJ01 (sample SAMN16246546, study PRJNA631951) | gut metagenome | biome: gut microbiome; feature: rumen; material: RS-attached | host: Bos | place: Iran: Karaj | collected 2018-10
GTTGATTGCTACGATCTCTGTTCCCTCATGCTCAAACATCTGTCTGAAAGCAAGACGTCCGATACGACCAAAACCATTGATTGCTACTTTAACTGCCATTTTAAGTTCCTCCTAAAATGAATTTAATTAATATAATTGCTGTTACATTAAATATCATAAGAATTGATAATTTTTTATCAGCAACTCTAATTCTAATAAAAAATGTAGCATAAATCAAGTAAGAATATTAAAATAATCCTGAGGAAATTCCACAGAAAAAAATATGATTTCCCTATCTCATTTTTATAAAGAACGGAGTGATACAATGATCCCCACATCAGATTACCATCTACACACACATAACTCCTCTGACAGCACGGCTTCAATGGAATCTATGATAGAGAGCGCTCTGTCAAAGGGACTTACGGATATATGTTTTACGGATCACCTTGATCTTGATTATCCTCACTACGACGATCTTCCAAAGGACGCCTTTTTGCTTGATACCAAGGCATATCATAAAGAAATCTCTTTTTACCGGGAAAAATATAAAGACAGGATCCACATAGGATACGGTGTCGAGGTCGGCATGCAGACTCACATCGCCAAGGAAAACTCCGATTTCGTTAAGGCAGAGCCCTTCGATTTTGTCATCGCATCGATCCATCTTATTAATAGAAAAGACCCTTATTATCCCGATTTCTGGGATGGCGTCGAACCTTCAAAGATGCTTAAAGACTACTTCGAGCTCACGCTGGAAAACCTCAAAGTTTTCAACGACTATGACGTACTCGGGCACCTCGATTATCTTACCCGATATGTTCCGGATGGTGATAATTCCTATTATTCCTATCAAAGCTACAATAAGGAGATTGACGCGATTCTCCTTCATATTATCAAGAACGACAAGGGCCTTGACCTTAATTCAAAGCCGATATTCAAAGGAGCAACTGATCCCAATCCGCACCGCGACGTGCTGAAAAGGTATAAAGAGCTGGGTGGAAAGATCATCACCCTTGGCTCAGACGCCCACAAACCGGAAGGAGTCGCAGGTTCTTTTGACGTGTTAAAAGAAATTGCTCTATCTTGCGGGTTCGACGAATATTGCACCTTTGAAAAAAGAGCTCCGATATTCCACAAGCTCTAACGCGCGCGGAAAGCAGTTACTAATAAACGTAAAATAGTGTAAAATCTTAAGTAAAGCAGCATTACCATATTCTTTTATTCTTATGAGCGGGAGGTTGGCATGAAAGCTGATTTTTACACCAAGAGTAAACGTACCAACATATATAATTCCATCTTTATATATAAAGTGGTTTCTCTTTTTGTATTACTTCTTATAACCGTGATGCTGGCATATATCGTCAACAAGAACAAGGAATATCTTTCAAAGACCGGCTGGCTTATCGGTCTTGTTACGGTATCCATTATTCTATTCGCGATCTCTTTTATCATTGATTTCTATATTCTGAAAAGGACTGCTTCCATAGGCGAAAGGCTCAATAAGATGGCATATCTCGACAGACTAACAGGCCTTCCGAACAGGTATAGCTGCGACCTTTTATTCGAAACCTTCAATGATTCGGACAAGCTCGAAAACGCAGGCTTTATCCTGATGAAGATAAACGATCTGTATAATGTTAATTCCAAAAAAGGTCACGCTCAGGGTAACGATCTCATTGCAGAATTTTGCTACATTCTTGAAGATGTCGGCGAAAGCTACGGCTACATCGGAAGAAACGGCGGAAACGAATTCATACTCCTTATGGAAGATTGCGACTCCAACAACGCCGATATGTTCCTCATGGATCTGACCAAGAGACTCCACGGCTACAACGAGCTCGGCGTCGGCTCTCCGATCGAGATCGCATATGCAAGAGTTCTTAACTCAGACGAAAAGGTAGCAAGAATATCCGAGCTTATTTCAAAAGCATACAAGAAATTAAAGGACGCTCCTCAGGTACTTTCATGAAGCACAAACTAAAGAGCTTTACCAAAAATAAAATATTGCCGTTGTCAGTTACCGTTGCTTTGATATTAAGCACCTCAGCCTGCGGTTTTTTCCATAAATCGACGGTTCCCGAAGGTTACGGTAATCTCGGAACGGAAAAGGGCACTCGCGACAACACTCCCGTATGCCTGGTTCCGTCGCATCCGGGAACAGCGACGAAAGATAATGAATTTGCAAGCGTTGATTATTCCAACTCTTCCGAAGGCTATGTATCTGTGCGCTATCTTGGAACTTCACCCAAGGTTAAGCTTCAGATCACGGGTCCCGATGAGGTCGTCTACACATACAACCTCAATTCAAAAGAGCCGACGGATGAGATCTTCCCACTCCAATCAGGAGACGGAAGCTACATGATAAATGTATTTGAAAACATAGAAGGAAAAAGATATTCCATTGTCTTTTCCACACAGATCGAAGTCAAACTAAACAGCGAGTTTATGCCGTTTCTTTATCCCAATCAGTTTGTGACCTTCACAGAAGATTCTCTTGGGGTAAAAGAAGCCGAGCAGCTCGCATACCCTTGTGACAACGACCTTGAGGTAATCTCTCAGGTCTACAACTATGTGATAGAAAACATAAGCTACGATCACGATAAAGCAAAATCAGTCGAAAGCAGCTATTTACCCGATATAGATCAGGTTTATACAGACAAAAAAGGCATCTGCCTGGATTACGCGGCACTAATGACCGCCATGCTCAGAAGCCAGAACATCCCCACCAAGATGGAGATCGGTTACGCCGGAACCACCTATCACGCATGGCTCAGCGCATACGTGACGGATATCGGATGGATCAACGGAATGATCGAATTTGACGGCGTCGACTGGTCACTCATGGATCCCACCTTGGCTTCAACAACCAAAAAGAGTAAACTCCGCTCCTTCTTGGACGAGGGTGATAACTACTCTGTAAAATACATCTACTAATTTTCTTACGGAAAAGGGAACAGGCTATGAAAGCTACCTCAAAACAAAAGAAACTAAACAGCTATGAAATATCCGGTTTTTGCAGACAAATGGCTCTGCTCATAAAAGCCGGCATTGCTCCTGTCGACGGAATCGAGATCCTAATGGAAGATTCCAAAGACAAGGCTTCCAAAGCCATACTCGGTAAGATCAGCCAGATATTAAAGAGCGGCGAGAAATTCCACGTTGCCCTTAGGATGAGCGAAGTCTTTCCCGACTACGTGATTCACATGGTCACGATCGGTGAGGAATCGGGAAATATGGACGTTGTAATGGAATCACTCTCCGACTACTATGAACGCGAAGAGTCGATCCGTGAGAACATCAAAAACGCCGTAAGCTATCCGCTTATCATGGTGTTCATGATGATGATCGTTATAACAGTCCTTATAGTCAAAGTGCTTCCCATCTTTGAACAGGTTTTTGCTCAACTCGGAACAGGCATGAGCGGCTTTTCGCAGTCACTTCTCAATATGGGGCTTGCGCTCAACAGATACTCTTTTATCCTTATAGCAATCCTGGTGCTGCTCGCAGTGGGATTTATATACTTCTCATTTACAGAGCACGGAAAAAGAAATTTCAAAAAGATCATCGCTTCATTCGGCCCCACCAAGCGCCTTGCACAGGAGCTTGAAAGTGAGCGTTTTGCAAGCGGTATGGTACTTACTCTTTCAAGCGGCATAGATACTTATGAAGGACTTAACCTTGTTAAAAAACTGGTTGAAAGTTCTGACATGAAAGAAAAAATAGACAAGTGCAGAACACTTCTTCTTGACGGTGACAGCTTCCCTGAAGCCGTTGAAAAGACAGGTATATTTACCTCTTTTTACTCGCAGATGGTTGCAGTCGGATTTAAATCCGGCTCGCTTGATAAAGCAATGGCCCAGATCGCGGAGAGATTTGAAAAAGACACGCAGAGGCGCATCTACTCTCTTATCTCGGTACTTGAGCCCACCCTTGTCATCGTTCTTTCTATAATCGTCGGAATGATCCTCATGTCGGTCATCCTCCCTCTTATGGGAATCATGTCCACAATAGGTTAAAAATATGGCACATAGATTCAGATTCAAAGAAAGCTTAATATACGGCATTACAGGTGATTTCTACAGATGGTTTTCCGTTATCATCTTTATTCTCGTTGCGGTTTTTGTATTCCTTGCTATTGATGCATCCGGCAAAAGTACGATCGAGAAGCAGCAAGAATCCCTGGAAAATGCCATTGCCAGAGATATAGTTCAGTGCTATGCGATCGAAGGTCGCTATCCACCCAGTCTTTCATATATCGAAGAGCACTACGGCCTTGTGTATGACGACGCTACTTTTTTTGTGGATTACAGACCGGTCGCAGCCAATCTGTATCCCGATGTCACAGTTATCAAGGTTAACAAATAAGAGGTATTTTATCTGATGGAACTTGAAGGAAAAAGATCTCACGTAATAGATACACTGTTTGTAATCTGCCTTCTTTTTCTTTTTATCATCTGCGCCGTTACGGTGATCATCATCGGTGCGGGCGTGTACAAAAAGAACGTGGAAGCAATGTCCGGAAACTATTCGCACAGAATATCCTGCGCCTATATTTCCGAAAAGATAAGACAGTCCGATGAAAAAGGACGTGTATTCGTCGATAACATATTCGGTCAGAATACACTTGTAATGCAGGATGAAACAGACGGTGTTCTGTATAATACTTACATCTATAATCACGACGGCTATCTTATGGAGCTTTATGCAAGAAGCGATCTGTCAGAGATCTATCCGCAGGCAGGTCAGAAAATCCTTAAGATCAGCTCTTTTGACATAAAAGAAATTGATGACGCCTTTTTCAGAGTACTTGTAACGCTGGATGACGGCACAGTTGAAGATTTTCTGATAACAAGAAGGAGTACAGACACCTGAGCGATGAACGAGAAAAATAATGCCAGATCAAGCTTGTTCCTGATGGAACTTATAATAGCGGTGTTTTTCTTTTCCCTGGCTGCCGCAGTATGCATCAGGCTGTTTGCCTCCGCACATCTAACTGCGGAAAAGACAACGAATCTTAGCCATGCGACTGTTTGGAGTCAAAACCTCGCTGAGGCTTTTTACGCGGGAAAAGGAGATATCAGCGGGATATCTCAGATCTACACGACCGCATATTCAACACCCGATACCGTCATTTTGTTTTTTGACAAGAACTGGAATCTCTACGGAGAGTCAACTACAGATGCTTCATATGAAGCCATCTTAACCGCAAGTAAAAGAAAAGCTTCTGACGTGTACAGCGATGTCACGGATTATAACACCGATCTTAAAGGCGACGCCATGGTAGGTGATATAGCGATCATCGATATCAGAAACACTTCGGATGTTATTTCTTCCATACCAAAGGATTCAAAAGACATCATCTTTTCGTGCTCTGTTGATTATTACGGCGCGGGAAAGGAGGCGGAATGAAAAGCAAAAGCCGCAGTGCTTCCAGCATGGGAAGCGCTTCTATACTGCTAATATTTACGGTTCTTTGCCTTATTTCTTTTGCCACACTAACCCTTGTAAACTCAAGAGCCGACTACAACTTAAGTAATGACCTTGCAAAGAGGCAGCTTTCCTACTATGAGGCCTGTCACAAAGGAAATGCTTTCGTCGCAGCCGTAAGTTCAGGTTATGATAGTGAAGGCGATAAAGAAATACACCAAGAAAGTATACCGATAAACGATAGTCAATCACTCGATATTACGATAATGTCAAATAGTTCAAAAAAAACATTCAATTCAAACAATAGTTGTAGTATAATTCAATGGCAGATAGTAAACCACGATGATTCCGAGTATGACTACACTCTTCCGGTTGCGGAATAATTTAGTTCATAAAGCGATAAAAAAGTGAAATTTATCAAATTTTAATTTTTTATAATAACGTTTTAACGCTCATAATCGAAATCATGTGGTACAATAGATTATGTACTGAACTACTTTTTTCAAAAATAAAATTGCTTATATTTTTGTGGCAACTAAAAATACTTATTGGAGGTTCAATATGGGAAAAAGAATACTCATTACTGATGACGCCGCTTTCATGCGCATGATGCTCAAAGACATCCTTTCTAAGAACGGATATGAGATTGCAGGAGAAGCTGAGAACGGTAAGGTCGCTATCGAAAAGTATAATGAGTTGAAGCCCGACCTTGTAACTCTTGATATCACAATGCCTGAGCTTGATGGTATCGGTGCCCTTAAGGGAATTAAGGCTGCAGACCCCAACGCTGTTTGCATTATGTGCTCTGCTATGGGTCAGCAGGCTATGGTTATCGAGTCCATTCAGGCCGGAGCTAAAGACTTTATAGTTAAGCCTTTCCAGGCAGACCGTGTACTTGAGGCGGTTAAGAAAGCTATTGGCTAAGCTCCGCTGGGATTAAATAATTAAGGGAATGCTTTATGCATTCCCTTTTCTTCACGCCGTTTCCGGCTTCATTCCTGTATACAACTGATAATATCTTTGCTTCTTGGCAATGAGCTCATCGTGAGTTCCTTGCTCTACTATTCTGCCCTGCTCTAGAACTATGATACAATCACTGTTCCTTACGGTTGAAAGTCTGTGAGCAATCACGAACGTTGTTCTGCCCTTCATAAGCTTGTCCATACCGTCCTGAACAATCTTCTCTGTTCTTGTATCAATCGATGATGTAGCTTCATCAAGAATAAGAACCGGAGGATCTGCGATAGCAGCTCTTGCGATCGCAAGGAGTTGGCGCTGACCTTGAGAAAGATTGGCTCCGTCTCCCGTAAGCATAGTATCATAGCCTTCGGGAAGTCTTTTAATAAAGCTGTGAGCATTGGCAAGCTTTGCTGCTGCGATTACTTCCTCGTCTGTCGCATTTAACTTACCGAATCTGATATTATCCGCAACCGTTCCCGTGAACAGATGTGTATCCTGTAAAACAATTCCGAGAGAACGTCTCAGATCCGCTTTTTTGATCTTGTTGATATTGATATTATCGTATCTGATCTTACCGTCCTGGATATCATAGAATCTGTTGATAAGATTGGTTATCGTAGTCTTTCCCGCACCCGTAGATCCGACAAATGCGATCTTCTGTCCCGGTGTCGCATGAAGTACGATATCATGAAGAACCATCTTATCATCCGTATATCCAAAGTCTACGCCGTTAAAGGTAACATCGCCTTCCATCTTCTGATAAGTTGTCGTATCCGTAGCCTTATGATAGTGCTTCCAAGCCCAGTGTCCCGTGTGATGATCGGCTTCAACAATCTCACCGTTCTTCTCCTCACAGTCAACAAGAAGCACATATCCGTCATCTGTCTCAGGCTCCGCATCAAGAAGCTTAAATATACGATCTGCTCCAGCAAGAGCCATGATGATCGAGTTAAACTGCATGCTGACCTGGTTGATCGGCATACTGAAATTTCTGTTAAACGTAAGGAAGGAAGCAAGCGCTCCGACCGTAAAACCAACCGCTATATTGTTTGAAAGAGCTATCGCACCGCCGACCATGGCACAGATAACATAGCTGGTATTACCAAGCTGCGCATTGATAGGTCCGAGCGATCCGGAATAAGCGTTAGCCTTAAATGCGCTGTTACAGAGCGCCTCGTTAAGTTCATCAAATTTAGCTATATTTTCAGCTTCGTGGTTAAATACCTTGACCACTTTCTGACCTGTCATCATTTCTTCTATATAGCCGTTAAGCGCACCGAGATTCTTCTGCTGATCCACAAAGTTTTTTCCCGAAGCCTTGGTAGCCATAGCTGAGCAAAACAGCATAACAGCCACCATAAAAAGTGTCACAAATGTAAGCGGTACACTCAAAATAAACATAGATACCAAAACGCTTACTATCGTGATGGTACTGTTTATAAGCTGAGGAACACTCTGGCTTATCATCTGACGAAGAGTATCAATATCGTTGGTATAGACTGACATGATATCGCCGTGAGCATGTGTATCAAAGTACTTTATGGGAAGGCTCTCCATGTGAACAAAAAGCTCCTCACGAAGTCTCTTAAGAGTACCCTGATTGATGTATACCATCACTCTAGCCTGAACATATGACGCCAAAGCGCCAAGAGCATAGAATACAGCCACTCTTGCTATAGCCAAAAGAAGCGGTGTAAAATCATTGCTTCCGCTGTCCAGCATAGGCTGAATATATGAATCTATGAGACTCTTTGTAAAAAAGGTTCCCTGAATGTTCGAAAAAACCGTCACGAGAATACACACCAGGACAGTTATCATATGAATGGGATAATACTTAAAAACATATCCCATTATCCTGCTCAATAATGCTCCCGGATTTTCTATCTTAGGTGCAGGCATTCCGCGCTTGTTACCGCCGCCCGGTCCTACTTTTATCTCTTTAACCTTTTCTGCCATAACAAAACCCTCCTTAAGCCTGCTTATCGAAGTCCGCGTCGGCGCTTGCGCCCGTCTGTGACTCGTAGACTTCTCTGTATATGGTATTGCTCTCAAGGAGCTCTTTATGCGTTCCGAATCCGCTGACCTGTCCGTCATCCATGACAATTATCCTGTCACAGTCCTGAACGGATGCAATTCTCTGAGCGATTATAAGTTTGGTCGTTCCCGGAATCTCTTCAGCGAAAGCCTTTCTTATCTTGGCATCGGTCGCCGTATCAACGGCGCTCGTAGAATCATCGAGAATAAGGATCTTGGGCTTTTTTAGAAGCGCTCTTGCGATACAAAGCCTCTGTCTCTGACCGCCCGAAACATTGGTTCCGCCCTGCTCTATCATGGTGTCATAGCCATCTTCCATCTTTTCGATAAACTCATCTGCACATGCCATCTTGCAGACTCTTATACATTCCTCTTTTGTCGCGTTCTTATCGCCCCATCTGAGGTTCTCAAGGATTGTTCCGGAGAAAAGAACGTTCTTTTGAAGTACCACGGATACCTGGTCCCTCAGCGTCTCAAGATCGTAGTCTCTTACATCAACTCCGCCGACTGTAACCGCACCTTCTGTGACATCATAGAGACGGCTGATAAGATTAACAAGCGAAGATTTCGCAGAACCTGTTCCTCCGATGATTCCGATTGTTTCACCCGAATGAATCTCAAGATTGATATCCTTTAAAACAGGTTCTTCGGAATCCTTGGTATAAGCAAAATTAACGTGATCAAAGACGATACTTCCGTCCACAACCTCTTTTACCGCATTCTCTTTGCTTGTAATATCGGTTTTTTCCTCAATAACTTCAGCGATACGATTTCCGCTTGCCTGTGCCATTGTGAGCATTACAAAAATGATGGCAAGGAACATCATGCTCATAAGGATATTCATACAATAGGTCAAAAGGCCCATAAGATCACCTGTTGAAAGAGTTCCTCCCGTGATCATATGTGCGCCCACCCAGCTGATAAGAAGGATACATGCATATACCGTTCCAGTCATCATAGGACCCATCTTGATAATGTTCATCTCGGCTCTTACAAACATGTTGTAGATATTGCCTGCTGCCTTTTTGAACTTATCGTTTTCATAGTCCTCACGAACATACGCTTTAACAACTCTTATCGCTGATACGTTCTCCTGAACGCTCTCGTTAAGCCCGTCGTACTTTTCAAAGACCTCTTTGAAATAAACGGTGGCCTTGCTCATAATGATCACCATGAAAAATGCAAGAATAATGATCGCAACAAGATATATCGATGCAAGCTTGGGACTTATGATAAATGACATGATCATCGCGCCGATAACGGTTGCAGGCGCTCTCATCGCCATTCTGAGCAGCATCATATATGCGTTCTGAATATTGGTGACATCGGTCGTAAGTCTTGTTACCAGTCCCGATGTAGAAAACTTGTCTATATTGGAAAAAGAAAAGGTCTGAATGTTATCAAACATGGCCTTTCTGAGATTCTTGGCCAATCCCGTAGATGCCTTCGAACCGTAATATGCTCCGCCGATTCCGGCCGCAAGACCAAAAAGTGCGATCAAAAGCATCATCATTCCCACGCGGAATATATACATCATATTCTGACCGTATATTCCGTTATCAACGATCTTACCCATGAATTTAGGTATTATCATCTCCGCCGCAACTTCTCCTATCATGCAAAGCGGCGTCAAAACGGATACCAGCTTGTATTCTTTAAGTTCTTTAAGTAAAGTCTTAACCATACGCTTTTCATCTCCCATTCATGTAACCTACATTTTCAATGATAGCACACCCCAACCGCACAGGTAATACCCCCCGGTTCACTTTATAATAATTTTAGACCATGATAAAAGACTCCGCATTTTCGCGGAGTCTGTCTCATATTTATAAAATAAAAACAAATTTTGCCTTACATGGCTGCTTTCATGGAATGAACGTACTCGCCCACATACTTGGGAGCGTCTTTTCCGTACTTTTCAAGAAGCTTTACTATCGCAGAACCTACGATGGCCCCGTCCGAAACGGCTGACATCTTGGCAGCCTGCTCGGGAGTCGAGATTCCAAAGCCGATAGCGCAAGGAACATCAGTGTTCTCTCTTACAACCTTAACAATGGACTCAAGATCTGTCTTGATCTCGGATCTTGTTCCCGTAACGCCAAGGCTTGAAACGATGTAGATAAATCCCTTAGCCTCTTTTGCGATCATAGCGATCCTGTTCTCTGAAGTAGGCGCGATAAGCGAGATAAGGTCAACATCATACTTATTGCAAACAGGCTCAAACTCATCCTTCTCCTCAAACGGAAGATCCGGAAGGATAAGTCCGTCTATGCCTATATCTTTGCACTTACTTATGAAGCGCTCTGCGCCGTATGAAAAGACAACGTTAACGTATGTCATAAATACCATAGGTGTAGAAACTTCTTTTCTAAGCTCAATTACAAGGTCAAAGATCTTATCTGTTGTAACTCCGCCCGCAAGAGCTCTTACGTTGGCGCCCTGGATAACGGGTCCCTCAGCTGTGGGATCTGAAAAAGGGATTCCAAGCTCTATAAGATCAGCTCCGTTATTGCAAGCCTCTATTACAGCTTTCTTAGTTGTCTCAAGGTCGGGATCTCCGCAAGTTATAAATGCGATAAATGCCTTTCCGTTTTCAAATGCTTTCTTTATATTACTCATGGATGTCCTCCCCTCTGTAACGTGCGATCGCAGCGCAGTCCTTGTCGCCTCTTCCCGAGATCGTGATAACCATGATCTTGTCTTTATCCATAGTACCTGCGATCTTCATTGCATGAGCAACGGCGTGAGCCGACTCGATAGCGGGGATGATTCCTTCAGTCTTTGAAAGATATTCAAAAGCGTTAACAGCTTCATCATCGGTAACAGCGACGTACTCCGCTCTTCCGGTGTCGTGAAGGTTGGCATGCTCAGGTCCGATCCCGGGATAATCAAGTCCCGCAGATATTGAATAAACAGGTGCGATCTGTCCGTATTCATCCTGGCAGAAATATGACTTCATACCGTGGAATACTCCAAGCTTACCTGTGTTGATCGTAGCTGCTGTCTCAAATGTATCTATTCCGCGTCCCGCTGCCTCGCAGCCGATAAGTCTTACCTCTTTGTCTTCGATAAAATTGTAGAAGGTTCCGATAGCGTTGGATCCGCCGCCTACGCAGGCCATGACAACATCGGGAAGTCTACCCTCTTTTTCAAGCATCTGCTCTTTGATCTCTTTGGAGATAACGGACTGGAAGTCACGAACAATTGTAGGGAACGGATGAGGTCCCATAACAGATCCAAGGCAGTAATGTGTATCATCGATCCTTGATGTCCACTCTCTCATCGCCTCAGATACCGCATCCTTAAGTGTAGCGGTTCCGCTTGTTACAGGGATTACTTCAGCGCCCAGAAGTCTCATTCTGTATACGTTGAGAGCCTGTCTCTCCGTATCCTCTTTTCCCATGAAAACAACACATTCCATTCCCATAAGTGCTGCTGCCGTAGCGGTTGCAACGCCGTGCTGACCTGCTCCCGTCTCAGCGATGAGTCTTGTCTTACCCATCTTCTTGGCAAGAAGCGCCTGTCCGAGAACATTGTTGATCTTGTGAGAACCTGTGTGATTAAGATCCTCTCTCTTAAGATAGATCTTGGCTCCTCCAAGGTCCTTGGTCATCTTCTCGGCATAATAGAGATTGGAAGGTCTTCCCGCATATTCATTGAAAAGAGTCTGAAGCTCCTTATTAAACTGCTCATCGTTCTTGTACCGGTTATAAGCCTTCTCAAGCTCGATAACCGCATTCATAAGTGTTTCGGGAATATACTGTCCGCCATGTATTCCGAAACGACCGTTCATATTTGTCATGACTTTTCCTTCCTTATTTCCTGTTTCTGACTATATTTACAAATTCCTGCATCTTCTGATGATCCTTGACGCCGTCCGTCTCAATACCGGAGCTTACGTCAACCGCAAAAGGTGTTATCGCATCAAGCGCCCCTTCTATATTGGAAAGGTTAAGGCCTCCCGCAAGGAAAAACTCCCTGTCCGCCTCTTTTAACAACTCCCAGTCAAAAGAGCTTCCGGTGCCCTGTCCGGAATCGAGCAAAAGCATATCTGCACTGCTGCCCATAGCAGCTATGATATCACTTTTATCCTTTATCTGAAAAGCCTGTATCACGGGTTTGTCCGTGACAGCCTTAAGCTCTTTTATATAGCTCTCATCCTCGCTTCCGTGAAGCTGCGCGATATCAATTATCCCTTCATCCAAAAAATCCTTGATGATATCGATGCTCTCATCGACGAAAACTCCGACCGCTTTTATCGAACAGTCGAGCAAAGCCTTGAGCTCTTTAGCCTTTTCCTTATCAACTTTTCTCTTACTCTTTTCCCAAAAGACAAAGCCTATATAATCGGGCTTACACTTATTGGCAGCCTCGATATCTGCGGGGCGTGAAAGCCCGCAAAGTTTTATCTTAGGGATGCGATCATCTTTCTTCATATATAAACCTCAAAGTCAAACCAGCTTCGATTTAAGCTCTTTTAACTTATCCTTCTTATCATCCGCCCTCATAAGCGTCTCGCCGACAAGCACCGCATCCGCACCGATCTCGGAAAGCTTCTGTACATCTTCCGCAGACTTTACACCACTCTCAGAAACAAAGATCACATCATCGGGGATAATGCTTCTGAGCTTTGCGCTGTTGCCAGTATCAACGGTAAAGTCCTTGAGATTTCTGTTGTTTACACCGATGATCCTTGCGCCTGCTGCGACAGCAACCTTAACTTCTTCCTCGTCATGAGCTTCGACAAGAGCCGATAAACCAAGCTCATCGCAGATACCAAGGTACTCTTTTATCTGCTCGGGACTTAATATGGAACAAATCAAAAGAACTGCCGAAGCGCCGAGGATCTTGGCCTCGTAAATCATGTACTCGCTCACGGTAAAGTCTTTTCTAAGGCAGGGGATTGACACATTTGCCGCTATTTCCTTAAGGTAATCATCCTTTCCGAGGAACCACTTGGGCTCAGTCAATACCGATATGCAATCGGCTCCGGCCTTATCATACTCTTTTGCTATGTTAAGATAATCGAATTCTTCCGCGATCACGCCCTTTGAAGGAGATGCCTTCTTACACTCGCAGATAAAAGATATCCCGGGCTTTTTAAGGCTCTTTTCAAAAGAAAAATCTCCCTTCGGAAGGTCGTAAGCCATTTTCTTTACTTCTTCCAAAGATACCTTTTTCTCTGCTTCTTTTACACGCTCCTTGGCGTATGCGGCTATCTCATCAAGAATTGTCATCTGTTACTTACCTCAATTATTTTGCCGAGTGTCTCAAGTGCCTTGCCTGAATCAATAAGCTCTGCAGCAAGATTCACACCTGCTTTGATAGAATCAGCCTTTCCACCGATGTAGAGAGCCGCACCTGCGTTCATAAGAACCGCGTCGCGCTTAGGTCCCTTAACGCCCTTTAAGATGTCCTTAGTGATCTCTGCGTTTTCTTCAGGAGTTCCGCCTACAAGATCCTCTTTTTTGCACATCTGAAGTCCGAAATCAGAAGGCTTGATAGTGTATGATTTGTACCATCCGTCGTTGATCTCACAAACTGTTGTGGGTGAGCTCATTGAAATCTCATCGAGCTTGTCCTGTCCGTAAACGACCATTCCTCTCTTAACGCCGAGGCTTACAAGAACTCTTGCAAGGGGCTCAACGAGGTACTCATCGTACACGCCGAGAAGGAAAAGCTTGGGAGAACAAGGATTTGTAAGAGGTCCAAGGATGTTGAACACTGTTCTGAAGCCGAGCTCTTTTCTGATAGGTCCTACATACTTCATTGATGTGTGATACTTCTGAGCAAAGAAGAAGCACATTCCTGCTTCCTTAAGAAGCTCTATGCATTTCTCGGGCTCCTGCTGGATGTTTACTCCGAGAGCTTCGAGGCAATCAGCTGTTCCGCACTTTGAAGAAGCTGCTCTGTTTCCGTGCTTGGCAACCTTCATTCCGCCTGCTGCAGCGACGATAGCTGATGTTGTTGAGATATTGAAGCTGTGTGCGTTGTCTCCGCCGGTTCCCACGATCTCGAACACGTCCATATCTGTCTCGACTTTGGTTGCATGCTCTCTCATAGCTGTTGCACAGCCTGCGATCTCATCTGTGGTCTCTGCCTTTGCACTCTTTGTTGAAAGAGCTGCAAGGAAAGCCGCATTCTGTGTGGGAGTTGTCTCTCCTCCCATGATCTCATTCATAACTGCATATGCTTCATCATATGTGAGGTCTTCTTTGTTTACGATTTTTACGATTGCTTCTTTGATCATGGTCTTATTCTCCTTTAATAAAACTTCTTAGCATATTTTTACCATCCAAAGTCATGATAGATTCGGGATGAAACTGTACTCCGTAAATAGGATATTCCTTGTGCTGCACCGCCATTATCTCGCCGTCGTCCGTTACTGCCGTGATCTTAAGGCAATCGGGCATTGTGCTCGCATCCGCCGCAAGTGAATGATATCTTGCAACCTTGGCTTCCTTGGGACAATTCTTAAAGAGCTCGCATGAATTATCAAATGTGACCGTTGACTGTTTACCGTGCATCAGCTCTTTTGCATAAGTAATTACCACACCGTATGCCATGCAGATCGCCTGATGGCCGAGGCACACACCAAGTGTCGGGATCTCTTTTCCCAAAGTCTTGGCAACCTCTACTATGATCCCTGCATCCTCCGGCCTTCCGGGTCCCGGTGAAAGGATGATCCTGTCGGGCTTAAGTGCTCTGATCTCATCGATCGTCATCTCATCGTTACGGATGACTTTTATGTCGGGATCTATCTCTCCGATGTACTGAAAGAGGTTATAAGAAAAGCTGTCGTAATTGTCTATAAGTAATATCATTCTTCCACCTCCTGTGCCATCTCAAGTGCCTTGAGTGAAGCCCTTGCTTTATTAAGGCACTCCGTATATTCCTTGTGGGGATCGGAGTCTGCAACGATTCCGGCGCCGCTTCTTACAAATACCGTGCCGTTCTTCTTGTAGGCAAGTCTTATTGCGATGCAGGTGTCCATATTTCCCGCAAAATCGATGTATCCGATCGCTCCGCCGTAAATTCCTCGCTTGTTGTTTTCAAGCTCTCCTATGAGCTTGCAGGCCTTGATCTTGGGTGCTCCCGAAAGAGTTCCCGCAGGAAGGATCGCATCTATCGCATCAAATGCATCTTTTCCCTCCTTGATCTTGCCTCGTACTGTAGATCCGATGTGCATTACATGTGAGAATCTGAGGATATCGTGAAGGCTCTCAACTTCTACTGAGCCAAACTCGCTTATCTTACCGATGTCGTTTCTTCCAAGGTCCACGAGCATGTTGTGCTCGGCGAGCTCTTTTTCGTCAACAAGGAGCTCTTTTTCCAGGGCCTTGTCTTCTTCCTCAGTCTTTCCTCTGGGTCTTGTTCCCGCAAGAGGGAAGGTGTGAAGAATGCCGTCCTCAAGCTTAACGAGCGTCTCAGGTGATGCTCCCGCAACCTCAACATCGGTTCCTGCAAAGTAGAACATATAAGGTGAAGGATTTATCGTTCTGAACATGCGGTATGCGTTTAATAAGCTTCCTTCGTAAGGAGCTGATAATCTGTTTGAAAGGACTATCTGGAAGATATCGCCTTCCTTGATGTGATCCTTACCTTTTTCAACCATCTCACAGTACTCTTCCTCAGAAAAAAGAGCTGTAACCTCGCCTGTAAGTCTTCCGTGGTCGTCCTTTTTCTTCTCGCCCTTCTCTATGAGAAGCTTCATTTGTCTGAGCTCTGTGACCGCTCTGTTGTAGCCGCTCTCTCCGTCTGTAGCCTTCATGTTGACTATAAGAACTATTTTCTGTCTTACGTTGTCGAAGGCGATTACCTTATCGAAGAGCATCAGATCTATGTCCTTGAAGGCATCCGAGTCCTCAACCGGGCTCTTGGCTGTAGGCTCGCAATATCCAAAGTAATCAAATGCGAAATATCCAACAAGTCCGCCTGTGAAGGATGGAAGATTCTCAAATCTTGGGCTCCTGTGCTCAGCCATGATCTCGCGAAGGTACTGAGCGGGCTTATCTGTCTTTACAGTCTTGCCTCCAATCTGCATCTCGCCGTCCTTGCAGGTGATCTCAAGCTTTGGATCGTAACCAAGGAATGTATAGCGTCCCCAAGTCTCATCCGCCTGTGCAGATTCAAGCATGTAGCAGTGCTCAGATACGTTCCTAAGCTTCCTCATGGTCTCTATCGGTGTTATGAAGTCCGATAAGATTTCCATGCTGACAGGGATCACATCATATTTCTGCGTTGCTGCGATTTTCTTTACTTCTTCAAGTGACGGTGTGATGTTCATGGGTTTGGTTCCTTTCGTTTATATTTGTGCAAAATAAAAGCCCCTGATAGAACTACTATAGTTCTATCAAGGACGAATATACTTAATCCGCGGTGCCACCTTGATTTCATGGGTTACCATGCGCTTAGCGAGATACCAACATATCTCCGGCAACTGACGTATGCCTTCACGTTGTGGAATACTCGGTAAGATAAATCAGAAAATTTCCTATCTTGCTTTTTGATCCACACCCTCAGCGGTCCATTTGACAACTTGTTTCATGCTCGGCTCTCAGCATCCCGGGCTCTCTGTGTTGGCATCATTGCCGTTATCTCCGCTTCAACGGTTTATAATTATTCACTTAAAGAGAATTTTATACTCTCATTTATGATGTGTCAACCCTAATTAGGGCACCAGCGTCACTATCCTTCCAAATTCAAGTCCTGTCGTATCACGTGACGCTATGACAAGCGATCCCGATCCCATTTTATCTCTGACAAAAGATATCGCTTTATCACGTATATCTCCTGACAGCCCCTCAAACGGCTCATCCATGATAAGAACGTCACTTGGAATGCAGCACGCCCTTACTATGCATACAAGGCGTCTCTCGGCCGGAGAAAGCTCTTTTACCGGTATATCTACTTTGTCCTCAGGAAGGAGCTTGCACAGCTCTTCTCGAACCGTCTGCTTGAACACTTTCTTACTTACCAGCGAGCAATTTGTCACTGCAGAAAAGCTATCACAGAGTCTGTCCTCTTGGAACACCACTCCTGCATTTATATACGGGTATTTGTAATCCCCAAGGAGTGTCACTTTTCCTGCATCGGGAGTCTCAAGACCCAGAATGATCCTAAGCAGTGTGGTCTTTCCGCAGCCGCTCTCTCCGGTTAATATATAGCTGTGCTCATCCTCAATATTTATATTGAAATCATCAAGGATCTTCTGTCCGTTAAATGCTTTAGATATATCTTTTACCTCGATTATCATCTGCTGCTTCCTTTCAAAAAAGATAATAATTCCGGTAAATATATGTACCTTATGACTCTGCTCTTAGGTATACGGTACACTTTCGCCATCTCCAAAAGCTGCTTTAATTTAACGGACATAGAAATTCTCCTTTATTACTGTTATTACTGTCAGTCTTTATTAAATGTTCTTACGATACCTGTCACTGCGCCGAAAAGCACTCCTGCAACGGGCCATACGATCCATGTTGTATCCCATCTCATTGTGATGAAGCTCCATCCAAGGTAACCAGCTACAACCAAAGGCCAGTAGATTGCTGCGATCTTGCCTACAGTCTTGGAAACCTTCTTGCCTTCGGGAGTGTAATCACCTTCCTGAAGAAGCTTCTTATAAGAATCCATGATGCTTCCTGCTCTTACTATCATGTTGACGCCGACTGCGATAATGATCAAAAGAGCTGCAACCGCCATTGTTGAAGCGTGCTCAGCCTTAGGGCCTGAAAAGAGTGAGGTTGCAAAAACAGGGATAACAGCTACGATGCATAAGATAACACCGATCGCGATAAACATTGAGTGCTTACCCTCAAATCTGCTCTTTTTCTCTCTTACCATTCCGTCTACGCCATAAGCTGTCTCAATATTGGTATCTTCCAAATATTTATAAACATCAAGCTTTCTGCCGTTCATAATGAAAATAAATACGGCGATCGCTATCATTATAAGAAGTGCTGACAATCCGAAGACTGTTGAAGCCGCTGTACTCATTATTCCAAGTGCATTAAATCCCGAACGAAGCATGATGAATACAGGTGATGCAATACATAATGAAACACCAAGTGCGATCCTGGGAGCTGTCTTCTCAACCAGGTTAAGGTATGTATTGGCCTCTTCCATGCTAACGCTTCTGAGTTCCTCTTTGGTAGAAACAGTATCCTGTACTATTACATTGGTAGGAATCTCTTCGATCTCATCCTTTAATAAGTAATCTGTGGTTACCTCGAAGATCTCAGCCATCTTAAGTACTCTGTTAAGATCGGGTGTTGCCTGCATGCTTTCCCATTTTGATACAGACTGTCTTGAAACATCAAGCTTGTCTGCAAGTTCCTCCTGTGACCATCCAAGTTTCTTTCTTTCATTGATAATCTTGTCCGCAAGTATCATTTTCTTTTCCTCCGATTTTGTTTTTTTATTTTCGACCTCGAATCTGATTTTTGTTTTCGAGCTCGATGTGTTTTTTGTTTTTGGATGATCTTAGCTTACAAAAATGATCGGTTGCACACTACAAACTGTGCTTTGAAGTTTGTCAACCGGCAGTTGCATCCGCATAGCTACGGGGTTTGCAGGTTTTCTTTTTATTTGATAACGCGTGTTACTATTGCTTATTTAGTTATCACTGCCAAGTGAATTTTACCATTTTCCGATCGGATGTATCAACTACAGCTTCCACCCCAAAAGGAATTATACAGCGGGGAAGCGCGTGTCCGATATTGATATTGCAGACAATCGGAAGGCTCTCGTTTGCTATCACTTCCTTAAGCACCTGCTTGTATTCAGCCTCATATTTCCTGTCCATCGGCTTTCCCACAAGAACTCCGCTTATTACATCGAAGACTCCATAGTCCTTTAGATACTGCAAAGCGGCGCGATATTTCTCCGGCGCAGGCTGCTCCTCACTTGATTCAAGCAAAAGAATCTTTCCCTTCCAATCCTCTTTTGAAGGAAAAAGCTCATATTTGCTGCAAAGAACAGGCATATCCGCATATCGCTCCCCGTTGAAAATATCATATATGGAATCAATGCATCCGCCTAATATCTCCCCGTCAAAAGAGCTTTCTCCCTGCAAAAGTTCAAAGCCGTTATCTTCATGCATGGGAAGTGCCGTTCCCATCTGATCAAGGTCAAAATTTGTTCTGCTCTCATACCAGACATCGCTTGGCGTGATCTCTTTTATCTTACCTGTTGTTATAAGCTCTGTGAAATACTTCTTGGTATATGGCAAGATATCTTTGTCCATCTCGCATATATCTGCAAGAAATGACTGTCCGTAGAAGCTCTTTACGCCGACTTTGTGCAGCATAAAATGATTGATAGTCGTATCTGAAAAGCCAAGGAAAAGCTTGTCATTTACCGCTTTCTTAAGCTCATCGTTCTTAAAAAGATACGGTAACAGGCGATATGTATCGTCACCGCCTATAGCGCAAAGAATCATGTCTATCTCAGGATCTTTGTAAGCTGCAATGAGATCCTCCGCGCGCTTTTCGGGATGAGCTTCCAAATATTCTATTCCTTTGAGGGCATTTGGCATGAACTTCACTTTAAGTCCCATTTCTTCAAGGCGCTTTGTTCCAAGCTCTACTTCATGCTTTACAAAATCTTCTCCTATAGTTCCCCGTGAGAGACTCACTATTCCTACTGTTTTGACCATTAATTAAGCTCCTTTACCATGCAAACTTCATCGATATATCTTCCGTCTTTTAACTTAAAAGCTTTGTGAAGCCTTCCGTATTCTTTAAAACCCATTTTTTTATAAAGCGCAAGCGCTCTTTCATTGTCCGCAAATGCCCCAAGCTCCATCTGCTCAAAGCCCATAGACTTAGCCTGCTTAATTGCTCTGTCTATAAGAATTGCGCCAAGTCCCGCACCGCAAAACTCCTGAAAAAGAGCTATCGCGAAATTGCAGCGGTGTTTAAGCTTGTAACGATTTCTGTTTCTATATACGCAAACGTTGCCTACTGCTCTGTCCCCGTCAAATACAGTAAGGAACACCGAACCGTCGTCATTGAGGTTTTCGTTTATGATCCTCTTCTCATCTTCAAGATCGTCATCAACCTCTTCGGGATATCTGATCATATAATGCGTCTCTTCCGATATCTTGTAGATATACTCAAGCATCGTCTCGGCATCTTTTTCCTCGGCACTCCTGATCGTAAGCTTGCGCCCGTCCCTAAGTGTTATTTCTTCCGCTTCATACTTCATAAAAAACCTCCTTAAAAAGCCTCATCAAACCGGTAAAGTTTGATGAGGCCATATATCAATAATCATGTGCAGTTAAAATATTTCTCAGATATGCACATCCTCATCAAAGTATACAAAATCAGCCCCCTGTGGATTCACGGGATTGGTAGTGACTGTTTTGTAATTATTGACGAGTAATTTTGCCATTTCGAATCTTCTTTCTGAAAAATATTAAATCCAAGTATAATTGGCAGACAATTTCATGTCAACCCTTTTTCTTTTCCAAATTGCTGACAACGAGTGAGCATGAAGCGTCACCTGTGATATTTACTACAGTTCTACCCATGTCGAAGATCCTGTCGATACCTGCGACAAGCGCGATACCGTCAACTGGAAGACCTACGGATGTAAGCACCATTGCAAGCATTACCATGCCTGCGCCGGGAACGCCGGCTGTACCGATGGATGCAAGAGTTGCCGTAAGTACTATCGTGATCATCTGCGGGAACGTAAGCTGAACACCATAGCAGGATGCGATAAAGATAGCGCATACGCCCTGATAGATAGCGGTTCCGTCCATATTTATCGTTGCTCCCAAAGGAAGCACAAATGATGTGATCTCTTTGTCTGCGCCCATCTTTTCACAGCCCTTCATATTGATGGGAAGTGTTCCGACACTTGATGCGCTGGAGAATGCAAAGATCATCGCAGGGAGCTGGCCCTTGAAGAACTTAACGGGGCTCATTCCGCCCATAGTTCTAACTGCGATTGAATATACAATGACCATGTGGAGTATATAGCAGATATACGCTGCAAGGAGTACCATTGCGAGCGATCCGAGTACCGCGCTTCCGTTTGTTGCCACAACCGGGCAGATAAGGCAGAACACACCGATAGGCGAAAGCTTAAGTATCATTTCCATGCATTTCATGAATACCGCATTGAATGAATTGATTCCTTTCACCGCAGGCGCAGCCTCGTCACCGACCAGAATAATGGCAAAGCCGATAAGTATTGCCATTACAATAACCTGAAGCATGGTCGCCTCGGAAAGCGGCATAATAAAGTTAGAAGGAAAAATATTGATGATAGTATCCATGATCGGTGCACTGCTCGATGCCTCGTAAGTAAGCTCCGAGGTCTGAAGCACCGGGAAAAATCCCTTGAATACATTTCCTCCGACCAATCCTATTACTATGGCAACCGCCGTTGTGCATAAGTAGTAGATGATCGTCTTTATTCCGATAGATCCGACTTTTCTTATATCCTGCATGGAGATAACTCCCGACATGATAGAGAAAAGAACTATCGGAACAACTATAAATTTAACAAGATTAAGGAATATCGTGCCGAACGGCTTGATATAGTTCTCCGCAAAATCAGCGTGCCCCTGTAAAAGCAGACCTGCAATGATACCGAGAACAAGTGCGATAAAGATCTGAATTGCCAATGGTAATTTTTTCTTCATACCGTAACCCTCCTATGCTATTATTATAGCTTATCGGGCTCGATAAAGTGAAGCTCGTAATCTTCGTCACCGTCGTATAAAATGCAGATATGATCATCATTTATTCCGGCTCCGAGAGCAACTTCAGGATTCTCGTATAAACGAATTATCTTTTTCTTCTTTATATCATAAACATATACGCCAAGTTCTTTATTATAGAGATAAATCTTCCCCTCAGTCCGATCGCATATTCCGTACTTACATGCGCTCTTTGGAAGCTCAACTTTCCACAGTTCCTCGCCTGAATCGCTGATACTCTTAAGGTAACTGGTCTCATCTTCCAAAACAACCGTAACTATCTCATCTTTGGCATCATCTACCGCTGTGACCGTTCCGTCCACGTCAAAAGACATTACGTTCCCCATTCCGTCAAGAACAGAGCCGACTATCGCATTTCCTGCACAGTCCATCGCGTAGTAGATCGAATCATGCGTTTCAAAGCTGCTCGGTACATTTTCACTGGTCAAAAAAGCACTCACATCGGTTCTACTGAGCATCTTTCCGGTCTTATCTATAACGTCAATCTCAGTAGTTTCACCTGTCAGCATACTGAGAGGCGCCCCGTCAACTATCTCCGTGGAAGCACTGTAGATCAGCATACTGCAATTACCGTCATCATCAACAGCCATGCGGATAATTCTTTTATTTGGGGGACAATCGTAAGGAAGTTTGTCAAAGCTATCTTTGTCAGTGAAATAGACCGAATAGTTATCTCCTTCGGTGCAGCATAGATATGAATCTCTTCCGTTTGAAGCAAAAATCGATTTCTCGGTTCCGTTCTTTGGATAAGATACAACGCTCTCAGTGTATTTTTTCCCCGTATTACTCATAAAAACATAAGTTGCAATCCCCATCGCAATCACACTGAGCGCCGCCGCTGTCAGGATCATGATATTCTTAAGGTCTTTCATATCCTTACCCCTTTACACTTACCAATATACTGTCCCTTTTTACAATTCCTTCTTTCCTTTTAAGACTTTCCTTTTATAAGCGTTTGCACGAAGCCGCGATCTTCGTGTTAACCGAATGATAACCCATATGAAAAAGCTATTTCAATACCGATGTTATGAACGACGTTGTTTTTGTTGTGAACGACGGTTTTTCGTAACAATTAAAAGAGAATGTGTCCAAACGGTGAACACATTCTCAGGTTTCAAGCGCCACAAATGTATATTTTTTCTCAAAAATCATATCTGCGGATCTCGCAGTTTTTTATACCAAACAATGAAAATTCTTCATTGTCCATCTCACGGAAATACGACTCAACTATCCTTGCGATTCCGTTGTGTGCCACAAGAATATAAGTTTTTTCATCGTTCTTGATATCATCGAGGAGATTGTAGATTCTCTGCGCAAGCTGCATCATTGATTCGCCTGTACCGAATCTGCTTGCCATGTGCTTCTTGGCTTCATGGAATTCAAGTCCGTCTCTGGGAGTCGACTCATATCTTCCGAAATTCTGCTCGATCAGCCTTTGCTCTATCCTGTACGGGATTCCCGTAACCTCAGATATATGAGCCGCAGTATCCTTGGCCCTTACAAGAGGTGAAGTAAGGATCTCATCTGCATGGATCCCTTGTTCAAGTATTTTCTTTCCTGTCTCGATTGCCTGCTCGTGTCCTAGCTCCGTGAGCGCTATATCCGTTGCTCCGCAGATCTTATTCTCAACGTTCCATACCGTCTGCCCGTGTCTTATAAAGTAAAAGTGCGTCATGTACTTCTTTCTCCGTATCTAATTTAAGTATTTTCTCCGCCAGCTCATCGGCCTCTTTTTTGCTCCATCCGCCGATAGCTGCTCTTGTCCTAAGCACATCCGCAGGATTAACGCTGAACTCCTCAAGCCCGAAAGATATAAGAAGCGGCAGAATAAGGCTGTCTGAAGCGGCTTCTCCGCACATAGCGACGGGTATCCCCGCTTTCTTACCACTTTCTATGATATTCCTTATACTTCTGAGCACCGACGGCTGCAGCGCGGAATACAGATACGAAACATCGCCGTTTCCTCTGTCCACGCTCATCGTGTATTGTATCAGATCATTGGTCCCTATGGAAAAAAAGTCTGCTTCTTTCGCAAGTATATCCGCTATAAGCGCAGCGGAGGGCGTCTCTATCATACAGCCCACCTCAACATCTTTATCGTGGGCTATTTTCTCTTTATCAAGCTCCTTCGAGGTCTCTTTTACCAGCGCCCTAACTTCCCTAAGCTCATCAAGACAGGTCACTAAAGGCACCATTATCTTGACCTTGCCATGCGCTCCCGCTCTCATGATCGCGCGAAGCTGCATCTTAAAGCTTTCTTTATTCCCCAGGCTGTAGCGCACGCCTCTGAATCCGAGAAAAGGATTGCTCTCTTTTTTCAGATTAAGATAAGGAATCTCTTTGTCGCCGCCGATATCCATCGTTCTGATAACTACCGGTTTTCCCTTCATCGCGGTGACAGCTTCCTTATATGCGTTATACTGCTCCTCTTCGGAAGGGAGATGATTGTTTTCCATAAAAAGAAATTCCGACCTAAACAGCCCGATTCCTTCAGAGCCGTGTTCAAAGGCTCTCGCAGCTTCGTCGGGAGTTCCTATATTGCCGAAAACCTTACATTCTATACCATCCGCGGTAACAGTCTTTTTATCCTTGTAAGTCGAAAGAAGCTCTTCACGCTTAAGATAGTCTTCTCTTTTGGCAATATAATCATAATAGGTCGCATCATCGGGATTGAGGATCACATTTCCGTGATTTCCGTCAACTATCACAGTGTCCTTGTCCGTCGCAATAGACGTAATATCTTTTACCGACAGAACCGCAGGAATTTCAAGCGCCCTTGCAAGAATAAGTGAATGCGAGGTGATTCCGCCTTCTTCCGTGATTATACCGACCACATTCTCTCTGTTTATGCGACTTGTCACGGAAAGCGTCAGCTCTTTTACCACAAGAACAGTGCCCTGCGGAACATTCTCAACGTCAACTTCCTTAACTCCTATGAGAGTCTTCAAAAGGCCTGTCTTGATATCCTTGATATCTGCGGCGCGCTGGCTCATAAGCTCATCGTCCATATCGCGGAACATCTTGATAAAGCCGTCAAGAACAGCCTCTGTTGCGGCCTCGGCGCTAAAGCCTTCCTTTATTTTCTTGGTCACGGGTTTTATAAGTTCGGGATCGGACATCATAAGAACATGTCCGTCAAGAATATCCGCTTCACTTGACCCTATGCGGCTTCTCACAGACTCTGCCGTTTCTTTTGTGAGTTTTTTAAGAGTTGAAAGAGCTCCCTCAAGCCTCTTTTTCTCGGCTGCGGGATCATTAACTATAACTGCGTCGTACTTAAGCTCGCTCTCTTTGATGACACAGACGTTTCCTATTCCGATGCCGCCGGATGCGGCAATTCCGTTGTACATTTTGTTACCCCGATCGTATATGCGGGTTCTGCTCCAGGTTGGTCAGCCCGCTTGTGCATAATATAGTCTACGGTTACAGTTCCCCATATACTTTCTCTATCATATCTCTGCTTGCCAGGTCATCCGAAAAAGCTGTGGCCGATCCGGCTGCAATTCCCATTTTAAGAGCTTCTTCAAAGTATCCGTCATTCAAAAAGCCCGCAATAAAGCCTGCCACCATGGAGTCCCCTGCTCCGACAGAATTTTTCACCGTGCCCTCGGGACATGTTCTTTTAAGCGTATCGCCCTTTTCCGTAACAAGAAGCGCTCCGTCTCCTCCCATGGATACCAGAACATTTCTTGCGCCCATGTCCTTAAGCTCTTTGGCTCTTTTTTCTATCTCTTCATCGTTCTTCGGTGCTTCCCCGAAGATCTCACCCAGTTCGTCGATATTGGGTTTTATAAGAAAGGGCTTGTGTTTAAGAGCTTTGATGAGGAGATCCTTTGTCGCATCGATAACAACCTCAACGCCCTTATCGTCCAAAAGGCTCATTATATTTTCATATACGTTATCCGGAAGTGACGACGGTATGCTGCCTGCAAGTATCAGTATGTCGCCGTCCGAAAGCTCTTTTATCTTATTATAAAGCTTTTCAAGCGACTGCGGCGGTATACTCGGTCCCTGAGAATTAATCTCAGTTTCTTTTGTCCCCTTGATCTTGACGTTGATCCTGGACATACCTTCCGGAAGCTTGATAAAATCGGCCTTAATGCCTTTTTCTTCAACGCTCCTTACTATCGCATCGCCTGTAAATCCTGCAACAAAGCCAAGTGCGCAGCTCTCATGTCCCAGATTCTTAAGAACAGAGGATACATTGATGCCTTTTCCTCCGAAATAGCACTCTTCGCTGTCCGTACGATTGGTCATCCCCGGCAAAAGCTCGCTTCCCATGCGGACCACGTAGTCTATCGCGGGGTTAAATGTAACTGTGTATATCATGATGTTCTCCAAATTTCAAAAGCCATAACTCTATAATAAGGTGTTAATCCGCAAAGGTAAAGTATTCTCTCGGGGGGACAGGGTTATAGGTCCAAAAATTGTGCGCAATACGTCAAATTATTTTTATCTAAAAAAAGAATAAAGCTTTAAGGATATATCGTGCAGATACCTTTACAAGGAAGCAGAATATAAACTAAAATATTAATGATATAGGTGTGAAAATGACTTATGCCATTGAGCAATTCATATATCATACAATGACTAAGGAGGCGTGTACTGTGGAAGATAATTTACTTAGCAGTGATCATATTGATACCATAGGCGAAATAGCCAATATCAGCATGGGTAATTCCGCCACAACGTTAAGTCTCATGGTAAACAAGAAGGTTGATATAACTACTCCTAACGTTAAAGTCATCAAAAGAAGCGAAGCACTTGATGACTATGAAAATACGTGCATTTTTGTCCAGATCCATTATGTAAAGGGACTTGAAGGCAACAATGTTTTTATCCTAAAAGAGCATGATGTGAAGGTTATGTGCGACCTTATGATGGGCGGAGACGGCACCAATACTGCGGGTGATATCACAGACCTGCATCTTTCGGCCGCGTCTGAAGCCATGAACCAGATGATGGGCACCAGCGCCACATCTTTATCTTCCATGCTCGGAGTTCCCACAGACATCAGTACTCCCATCGTTAATCAGATTGATGTGGACAGTATAAAAGTTTTTGAAAAAATGTTTGATACTACTTACGATAAATTTGTTAAAATAGCATTTAGGATGACAATCGGCGATCTGATCGATTCGGTTATGGTCCAGCTCTATCCCGTGCAGTTTGCGCTGGATATGTGCGAAAAATTCATGAATAAAGGAAAATAACGGTTACAAATGAACAAACAAGAGACACTGGAGATCAAGAAGCAGTTTACGCCCGACAGATGCACAATCGACAGCATTTGCGGCTGCTATGTTGATCATGACAAGAACAAATTATTTACTTTCAGAAAGGCTTTCGGCCAGATTCCCGAAGAGGAAATGTTCAAATATCTGGACATCTTCCAACACACTTTATCAGGTACATTTGGTAAAAATCTTATCAGTCTTGAGTTCCCTCTTGACCAAGAACAGCCCGGAGGTACTCAGGACTTTCTTTTGACTCTTCGTAACTCACAGCTCAAGGACGACGAGCTTGTGGATGAGTGCTACGACAAGATCATTGCCAATTATATCAACGGAGAAAATTACTATATCATTCTCGTTCACGCTGTCTATGACATTCCCGGCGTAACATCGGACGGTATCGAGATGGAGGATGCTTCCGAGAAGGTATATGACTACATTCTCTGCAGTATCTGCCCCGTCAAACTTTCCAAGGCCGGTCTTGGTTATAATGAGTCAAAAAATGTCATTGAGGAAAGATTCCGTGACTGGATAGTGGACGGTCCCGTGAAGGGATTTCTTTTCCCAGCATTTATAGAAAGAGATACCGACATCCACAATATGCTCTACTTCACCAAGAAGCCGGAGGATCTTCAGCCCGAATTTGTTGAGGCAATGTTCGGCGGACGAGCTCCCATTTCCGCTCCCGAGCAAAAAGATATCTTTGATGCGGTTGTGCAGAATACTATCGGTGAGGATGCGGACTACGACATCATGAAGAACATCCATGATAACTTAAATGAGATGATAGACGATCACGTGGACGATCCGGAGCCTTTGGAGCTTAAAAAGAGTGATGTGAAGCAGCTCCTTCATGACAGCGGTGTATCCGATGAGAGGCTTGGATATTTTGACGAAACCTATATCAAGTGCGCCGGAGACGAGGACTATCCGCTTCTTGCAAGCAATATCGCTCACACAAGGAAGTTCGATATCGAGACTCCTAACGTTGTGATCAAGGTTAAGCCTGACAGGACAGATCTTGTAGAATCCAGGATTGTCGACGGAAGGCAGTGTCTTGTTATCGCCGTGGATGACCATATTGAAGTAAATGGAATCAATGTAAGAACTTTTATGAATAGGTAATTATAAAAAGGCTGTCACACCAATCGGTGTGACAGCCTTTTTTGCATTTTAATTATGCATGAATACTTTTGAGCTTTTCAATTCCGGTCTTGGGACGACCGATCATCTCGTAAGCGGGGTCGTTGTACTTCTTGAGAAGTCTCTCCCTCATTTCTTCGGGATGATTATATAATTGATCCATTATCCTATCAAAGGCAATTTTCCATTCGCCCATATTATCGTACCTCCGTCTGTTAAACAACAACAGTAACGGGTACAATAATAACTTTAAAAAATAATTAATGCAAGTATAAATTTACCAAAATTTATAATGCGGCTATTGCCTTCTTTGGACACTTTGCCACGCAAACGCCGCAATGAGCGCATTTTTCCTGGTCTATCGAGGCCACATTGTTATCAACTGTTATTGCTCCGGCAGGACAATTTTTTTCGCAGATATGGCAAGCGATACATCCCGCTTTGCAATAAGAGTTAACGATTTTTCCCATATCTTGTGATTTGCATGCAACTGCTTCCTGTGCCTCATAAGGTATGAGATCTATAAGGTGGTTAGGACAGATATCAGCGCACTTACCGCAGGCCTTACATTTCTCTTTATCCACTACGGCAACACCGTTTACGATGTGGATCGCATCAAACTGACATACGGATACGCATGAGCCGCCGCCGAGACATCCGTATGAACAGGTCTTTGCTCCGCCTCCGGGTGCCTGTGACATAAGTCTGCAATCGCTTACTCCGACATAATCATATTTCTTCTCAGCGTTATCGCAGTTACCGTTACAGTGTACAAAAGCAACCTTACGAGCCATATCACCTGCTTCAACGCCCATAATAGCCGAAATGGCAGCTGCTACGGGAGCACCTCCGACGGGACACTGTGATACGGCCGCCTCACCTTTTGCGATAGCCGAAGCACATCCCGAACATCCCGGATATCCGCATCCGCCGCAGTTATTTCCCGGAAGAACTTCCAGAATAGCTGCCTCTTTTTCATCTACATCAACATGCAACTTCATGTCTGCAAGACCGAGGATAATACCGATGGCAATTCCAACGCCTGCTACAACCGCCGTTGCAATGATTATTCCAATAATCATAAGTTCATCTCCTTCACTTCAAAGCCGAGAATCCGGTAAATGCAATAGCCATGAGTCCGGAAGTAAGAAGTACCATGGGCATTCCCTTAAATGACTCGGGAATGTCGTTGTACTCCATCTTTTCACGAAGTCCTGCCAAAATAACTATCGCAATTGTGAAACCTACAGCTGTTGCAAATCCGCAAACTGTACTCTGTAAGATTGAATAGCCGTCTGTTACGTTGTTGAGAGCAACACCGAGAACCGCACAGTTGGTGGTAATAAGAGGAAGATACACACCAAGTGCTCTGTAAAGTGAAACAACGTACTTTTTAAGTACCATCTCAACAAACTGTACCAGCATGGCAATAACAAGGATGAATACTATTGTCTGCAGATAAGAAAGATCCAAAGGATTCAGGATAAACTTATAAATAATGCTACAAACCAAAGAAGCAAGCGTGATAACGAATACACACGCTCCTCCCATTCCCAGAGCGGTATCGGTCTTCTTGGAAACTCCAAGGAAAGGACACAGTCCAAGGAACTGGCTAAGTACTACGTTATTAACCAGTGAGGCTGATATCATAAGTCCCACAAGGCTCATAATCTGTTGTGCCATAATTATTCAGCCTCCTTTCTCTTTGCTGCGTTAGCTTTGATCTTGTTCATCGTTGCAATAAGGAATGCAAGAACGATAAATGCACCGGCCTGCTGTATGAAGATGCTGATGGGCTTATATCCTGAAAGGAAAGCACCTACAGCTCCGGGGATAACTGTTCCCTCGCCGAGTATCTGTACATCAAACGCTGTGCCCGCACCGATAAACTCTCTTACAAGACCGATTGTCGTGATCGCGCAGGTAAAGCCGATTCCCATTCCTATTCCGTCAAAGAAAGAAGGTACGATTCCGTGCTTACTTGCATATGCTTCCGCTCTTCCGAAGATGATACAGTTAACAACGATAAGAGGGATATACACTCCGAGCGCACTGTTAAGTGCCGGAACATAAGCCTGCATAAGAAGCTGAACCAAAGTAACGAAGGAAGCAATAACAACTATGAAAGACGGAATCCTGACTGTAGCAGGAATTGTCTTACGAAGTGCTGCAATAACCGCGTTACTTAATGCCAAAACAAATGTTGTCGCAAGTCCCATTCCAAGTCCGTTGATCGCGGATGAAGTAACCGCAAGAGTGGGACACATACCGATCATAAGTACTAAAGTAGGATTTTCAGCAATGAGGCCGTTAAAAAATCTCTCGGCCGGAGTATCCTGCTTGAAGCCCAAAGCTCCTTTTTTTACATTGTCACTCATCACTGTCCTCCTTTCAAAACATTCTCAAAATATGTGATCGAAGCGTTTACACCATTGGTGATGGCCTTTGATGTGATCGTAGCGCCTGAGATCGCTTCAATCTGAGAAGAAGGACTTGTAAGCTGTCCGTTCTTAACTACGCTAAACTGCTGTGCCTGCTTGTTCTCAAACTGAGGAACGATCACCTTCTCGGCATTCATTCCAAGTCCGGGAGTCTCAGCAATAGATATAATGGAGATTCCGTTTACGTTTCCATCGTTTTTGATTCCGACTGTGTATGTGATGAAATCACCGTAACCCTTGGATGAAACTCTTATAACATATCCAAGTGTTGCTCCGGATGCATCCTTAGCTGCTTTTACATCCTCGATGGTAACACCCGTAAGTCCGGAAACCGCTGAAGCTGCTCCGTCAGCATTAAGCTCTACGTCGTCAAAAGTTTTTGCATCGGCGAATACCGACATATTGGCCTTGTCCTGCGCAAGCTTAGCCTGAAGTGCGATAGGATCCTTGGTAACCTGATAAACAAGTCCAAGCAACACTCCCGCAACAAGAGTTATAGCAAAAAGAACCAAGGCGTTTTTGATCATGCTCTTTGCATCATTCATGCTTTCTTCGCCTCCTTCTTTGCAATTTTCTTGATTCCGAAAGCTCTCGGAATAGTGAATTTCTCAATAAGAGGAACCAAAAGGTTGCCTATTACGATTGCATAGGAAACACCCTCTGCGTTGGAACCGAAAATACGGAACACGCCTGTGAGTATTCCAAGGATAAATCCGTAAATATATCTTCCCTTGGGTGTTATCGGACATGTCACATAGTCTGTTGCCATAAAGAAGGCACCGAGCATAAGTCCGCCACCTGCAAGGTGTGCTGAGATATAAGCCCAGTTAAATCCGTATCCTCCGAAGAGCCCTACAAATATCGCAAATGTGATTATGTAGGTAAACGGAATAACATAGTCGATAATTCCGAGCGCAAACAGGATCATCGCACCGATCGCAATGCAAAGCATTGAGGTCTCACCGATTGTTCCGCCCGTTCTACCGATGAGCATATCCATTATATTGACATCAGCGCCTGCTTTAAGGTTAGCAAGCGGTGTTGCCCCCGTGTATGTATCGGTAACGAAGTTGGTCATAAGGGCGGGAAAAGATATCACGAGGAATAATCTTCCGCCGAGTGCGGGATTCATGAAGTTCTGGCCAAGTCCGCCAAAGAGCTGCTTAACCAAAATTATCGCAAAAACCCCGCCAAGTACCGGTACCCAGAACGGTACGGTTGAAGGCAGGTTCATTCCCAGAAGAAGTCCTGTTACAACCGCCGAAAGGTCGCCTATAGTTACACGCTTGTGCATGGCTTTCTCATAGATAAACTCAGATAAAACACAAGAAGCCACGGACAGCAAAAGAATAATCAGAGCATCCGGCCCGAAATTGTAAATACCAAAGCCTGCTGCCGGTAAAAGCGCAATTACAACCCACATCATGATGTTGGACGTGGTAGTGTTTGCTCTTACATGCGGGTTGGATGACACTCTTTTCATATCACTCATTAAAAATGTCCCTCCCTTACTTTTTCCTGTTAGCCAGCTGAATCTTTCTCATACCCTTGATCAGCTGAGTGAGCTGACGTCTTGCAGGGCAGATATAACTGCAGCATCCGCATTCACAGCATTCCATTCCGTACATATCAAGGAATGCCTTTTCGTTGTTGTGTTCAACGGCATCGGCAAGGTTCTTGGGGATAAGTCTCTCGGGACATACCTCCACACATCTTGCACAGTTGATACATGCGCTCGGTTCAAGGGCTGAAACCTCGTCCTTGGTAAGGCATGTAAGAGCTGAAGCCGTCTTGGTTGTGGGAACATCAAGGTCAAAGAGTGCAAATCCCATCATGGGACCGCCTGATATGATCTTAGCCGGATCTTTGACAAATCCGCCTGCAGCATCAATAAGTTCTTTATAGCTCATTCCGATATGGACACGATAATTCTTAGGCTCTGCAATGGCATCACCTGTAACCGTCACTATCCTCTCCATCAAAGGCTTACCATTCCATACTGCATTATATATTGCGCACAGAGTATCAACGTTATTAACCACGCATCCTACATCGGCAGGCAGCATCTTAGAGTTGATCGCACGTTTGGTAGTCGCAAATATAAGCTGTCTCTCTGAACCCTGAGGATATTTGGTCTTAAGTGCTTTAACAAGGATTCTTGGTTCATCCTTGGTTAACTTCTTAAGAAGTTCGATACAATCAGGCTTATTGTCTTCTACCGCAAGGATTCCTTTGGCATTATCGAATAATCTGAGCACACATTTAAGACCTTCTATGAGCATCTCAGGATTCTCGATCATTCTCCTGTAATCACTCGTAAGATAAGGCTCACACTCAGCGCAATTCGCTATACAGTATTCGATTTTGTCAGGTTCCTTGGGGCTTAATTTGACGTGAGTCGGGAATCCGGCACCACCCATGCCGACGATACCCGCTTCTTTAATTCTTTGGATAATGTCTTCTTTGCTGAGATTATCAACATCTATTTCATCGTATGCATCATAATTGACTTCGTTATATAAACCGTCATTGGTAATTATGATACACGATACCATATCTCCCGTGACTACACGTCTGGGTTCTATGGATTTAACAGTTCCTGATACGGTAGAGAAAATATTGGAAGAAACGAAGCCCGAGGCTTCTGCTATCTTCTGTCCTCTTAATACCGTATCTCCTTTGGCTACTATGGGAGTAGCCGGTGCGCCTATATGCTGCGACAACGGGTATACCAGTTCTTCACCCGGTAAAATGTCACAAATAGGCTTATCCTTAGACAGATCTTTGCCGTCGTAAGGATGTATCCCTCCAGTAAATGTAAGTTTGCCCATACCTACCTCCAACAACATATTCCAATATATTCTACTCTATTTCACCCCAAAATTCTACCCTGTATGCTATACTATTATCGGTATGAAAACAGAGTCTATTATTATAAATGACAGATTAATTATCGAAGACTATCTTAACATTTCAGACAGACACAGAGTTCTGTTTATCGACATTGAGACCACTGGGCTTTCCGCCCATAATTCCTATATTTACATGATCGGAAGCGTATCCTATAAGGGAGACGATCTTATATTTACAAGCATGCTTGCAGAGTCGGCTTCTGAAGAGGAGCAACTGCTTAAATCACTCATTGAATCGCTTAAGGATTATGACTTTTTGATACACTATAACGGTTTAACTTTCGATCTTCCTTTCGTTGATTCAAGATGCGCCGTATATGGCTTAAAGGCCGATATTTGTTCATATAAAAGCCTAGATATATATAAGCAGGTATCTTCCCTTAAATACATACTTAATCTGCCCAAATGCAGGCAGAAAGACATAGAACAATATATGGGAATAGCCAGAGAAGATAAATACAGCGGCGGAGAACTAATTAACGTATACAAAGAGTATATAAAGACCGGGGATGCTGAACTGTATAAGTTGTTATTTACACATAATTACGAAGATGTGACCGGTATGGTAAGAATCATGCCCATGTTATCATATACGGCATTATTTGCCGGTAATTTCACCGTTACAGGTATTGACTATGATTCATATACCTCATATAGCGGTAAGGATGTTAAAGAGCTGTTAATAGGCCTTAAATCCGCCTTCTTAGTCCCCGTTCCCTTCTCCCTTAACAAAGACGGTTGCTTCTTAACTTACAAAGGAAATACGGGAACTCTCAAAGTCCCGGTATATAACGATGAATTTAAATACTTCTATGAGGATTACAAGGATTACTATTATCTTACCAAAGAAGATATGGCCGTACATAAATCCGTGGCAATATATGTAGACAAAGAATACAGACAGAAAGCCAAGGCTTCTAATTGTTACACTAGAAAATCCGGCGAATTTCTTCCTGAATGGGAACCGATATACGCGCCCATATTTAAACCCGAGTATAACTCAAGGCAAATGTATTTCGAAGTATTAAGCAGTCTGTCAGAAGATACAGACAGACTTAAAGATTACGCAATACACATAATCAGGCATATGCAATAAAATACGGCAGCACATTGTGCTGCCGTTTAATCTCTGTTACTTATTATGCTCTCTGGTAGAAGAATGAATCCAATCTCTGGTATCCGATCTCCTTATACTTCATTATCTGTTCTGTACTTCCTATAAATAAGACACCGCCGTTTGCAAGAGACTGATAATACTTGGTGAAGATCTCATCCTTGGCCTCTTCAGTGAAGTATATAAGTACATTTCTGCAAACTATAAGATGCTGATTCTTAAAGAAATCATCCTTAAGAAGATTATGCTTCTTAAATGTTATACAGTTCTTAATCTTATCAGATATCTGATATGCAGGTCCATTCTGAGTAAAGTAATCTTTCTTATACTTGGCCGGAACGTTTGCTATACTCTTCTCTCCGTACAAACCGATCTTAGCCTTGGCAACTACTTCATCGCTTATGTCCGTAGCGGTAATTCTGATCTTATTAAGCGGAACGAATTCCGAGAGCGCCATTGCAAGTGAATAAGGCTCATCACCTGTAGAACAGGCCGCGCTCCAGATCGTGAGGTTCTTGCCGTACTTCTTGATCAGCTCAGGCGCATACTCCTCTGTCAAAAGCTTCCATTGATCGGGATTGCGGTAAAACTCGGATACATTGATGGTAAGGAAGTTAACGAACTCCTCAAATACAGCCTTGTCCGCGGTCAGGATCTTGACGTAATCCGGATAAGTCTTACATCCGCGCTTTGTAGCAAGTGAATCGATCCGACGACGCATCTGCTTCTCTTTGTACGCAGACAGGTCGATCTTTGTCAGTTTGAGGACATCCTCTTTAAACTTCTCATAATTACCCAGATCCATCCGCAACCTCCTGTATAGTGCATCAAGTACGCTTCGGTGTCAGCGAAGGTTACTCCTCAGTAGCAGGTGCTTCCTCTGCAGGTGCCTCAGCAGCCTCAGCCTCACCTACTGCCTCGATATCAACATTGGCATACTCGCCGTTGTCATCGTTCTCGTCAGCATCCGGAAGCAGTGCCTTCATGGAAAGGCTGATCTTGTGATCCTCTTCCTTGAACTCAACGATCTTTGCCTCGATCTCCTGTCCTACTGAAAGCAGATCTGCAGGCTTGTCAACGTGCTCCTTAGCGATCTGTGATACATGAAGCAGAGCGTCAACTCCGGGTGCAAGCTCAACAAATGCACCGAAATCGGTCATACGAGCGATCTTGCCCTTTACAACCTTGCCGATAGCAAACTTGTCGGAAGCGCCGTTCCAGGGATTGTTCTACGGGAACTTCATGGAAAGAGCGATCTTGGACTCGTTGATATCCTTGATAAATACGGTAACGGGATCTCCGTTCTTGAATACCTTGGAAGGATTGTCGATACGTCCCCAGGACATCTCGGAAATATGAAGCAGTCCGTCGATGCCGCCAAGGTCGATGAATGCGCCGAAGTTGGTAACATTCTTTACTGTACCGTCA
>JAEEGJ010006159.1_pt1 | contig 36404 bp, 29 predicted proteins | sample 8958761 | NCBI WGS metagenome assembly JAEEGJ01 (sample SAMN16246546, study PRJNA631951) | gut metagenome | biome: gut microbiome; feature: rumen; material: RS-attached | host: Bos | place: Iran: Karaj | collected 2018-10
CCCGTGAAGCCATTGCTGTGATGCATCAATTGGTGCAGGAGTATGGCTACAACGAGACCGGCGAATCCTTTGCCATCTGCGACAAGGAAGAAGCCTGGATTATGGAACTCATCGGAAAGGGCAAGGACAACAAGGGCGCCGTGTGGGTGGCCCTCCGTGTGCCGGACGACTGCATCAGCGCCTATGCCAACACCAGCCGCATCCGCCAGTTCCCCCAGGCCAAGAAAGTGGACAAAAAACTGGGCTTCTATGTAGCAGATAACGGCAACTGTATGTACAGCGCCGATGTCATCTCCTTCGCCAAGGAAATGGGCTACTACGAGGGTCCGGACGCCAACTTCAGCTTCCGCGAGGCCTACGGCAACGTGAGCAAGAACTCCATCCGTTCCTGCGACGCCCGCGTATGGAGTTTCTTCCGTCACCACTACAACAAGGAAGAGATGGACAGCTACCTGCCCTACCTGAACGGCGATTTCACGGAGCACGATTCCTTGCCCCTGTGGATCAAACCCGACGCCCCCCTCACCTACCGCGACATCCAGAACGATATGCGTGACCACTACGAGGGTACCGCCCTGGATATGACGGCCGATATGAGCGCCGGTCCCTGGGCTTCCCCCTACCGTAACCAGCCCGTCAGCTTCAAGAGCGCCGACGGTACCGATATGTTCCGCGAGCGCCCCATCGGCTGCCAGCAGAGTGCCATGACTCTGGTGTGCCGCATGCGCAACTGGCTCCCCGACGCCGTAGGCGGCATCACCTATTTCAATATGGACGATGCAACGATGGTGGCCTACGTGCCCGTCTACTGCGGCATTGACAGCGTTCCCGAAGCCTTCCGGACCGAGAACACCAGCATCACGGAGTTCAACGAGAAGAGCGCCTTCTGGATGAACAACTGGGTAGCCAATATGGTTTATCCCCGCTGGAGCGCGATGATTGGAGATCTACGAGACGCTCAGAACGAACTGGAAGATTTCTATGAGGCCGATCAGGCCGAGGTAGAAGCCCAGGTAGCCAAGCTCACCGCCGGCGAGACCACCGAGTTCCTCACCCGCAAAACCAAGGCTTACACGGACAAGATGATGACGCGCTGGGACAAACTGGCCAAGTTCCTCATTGTCAAGCACAACGACCAAATTATGCGTCCTTCCAAGGACGGCGAGATCGTACCCGGACGCCACACTTCCCCCGCCTACTCCACCGAGTTCATCGAAGCGGAGAAGGCCGTTACCGGAAACCGTTACGTAAGACCGTAATCAGGGCTCTTTTCTGGGAATGATCAGTACAAAGCGGGCACCTTCCGTATAGCTGGTGTCCAGCCAGACCTTGCCGCCCAGCCGCTGGGCCAGCATCCGGCAGATGCTGAGGCCCAGGCCGGCCCCCTGCTTGTTGCTGTCCAGTTTGACAAAGCGGTCAAAGATGGCTTCGGCTTTATCGGGCGGAACACCGGGTCCTTTATCCGACACCGAGAAGGTGATGTAGCCGGGATTCTCCACCAGCGAACTGGTAAGGACGATATCTCCGCCAGTGGTATTCTTGCAGGCGTTGGTGAGGAAATTGATGAGAATCTGCTGCACACGCATGCCGTCCGTGACATAACGCGAATCCTCATCAATCCCTGACTGGAGAACAATGCGCGAACCGCCGGGAAGCCGGTTCTCTACCGTTTTGATGGACTGCAAGGTCATCTCGTTCAGGTCCGTAGGAGCCATTTCAACGGTATATCGGCCTTTCTCCATATCCGAAAGGCCAATCATATCGTTGATCATCATCGTGAGCAGGTGCGAATTGTTGAGCACATAGCCCAGGTATTCCTCCTTCTCTTCCGGTGCCAGGAGGCCATCGGGCATACCCAGCAGCTGCGAGAAGCCTATGATGGAGTTCAGGGGCGTCCGGATCTCGTGACTCATATTCTGGATAAAGGCCGATTTCATCTGGTTGGCATTTTCGGCCAGATCACGGGCCTTCTGCAACCGGTGCATGCTGCGGACCAGGGTAAGGATGATAAAGCCCATAAGAGCCACGAAGAAGACAATACCAAACCACATCACCTGCCGCCTGTAAAGCTGCCAGAAAGAGACCGGGCGGTTGAGAACTTCTGCATTCTCCGGAATCAGGGAGGTAGCCAGACCATATAGCCGCATGGCGCGGTAGTTCAACGTGGGATGACCGGTCTGCAGATACAGGAAGGGCTGAGAGGAGGGTCTGATCCCCATATCCAACACGTCCAGAATGTACTGTCTCAGGGCCTGATTGTATTCTTCTACGGGATAGCTGTAATAGCCCATCAAGTTGGGATGCTTCTCCATATCGCTGGCAAACATCGTGTAAACCGGAGCCTCGGACTCGATGAGCGAAACCGTATTGTGACGGGTGGATACCGTCTCCAGATAGCCGTCCCTGACAAGCCAGGAACTGTAGTATACAGCCATTTCAGGACCCGATTCTTCCTCCAGAATGGACAGAAGCTGGTCAGTGGAAGTAGTGGAAGACATTAGCACGTGGTACTCAATCTCCGGAAACTGCAGCTGCATATACTCTTCCACGCGCCACTGCTGCTCCTTGGACATATAGTTTTCTCCGGCTATGAAATAGAGCTTCTTCAGATTGGGCTGCACCTGGCTGATCATCTCCAGGGTGTGCCGGATCATAGGAGGAGCCACGATGAGCGACAGGTTGAATCCCCTGGGCCGAAGAGAAGAGACAAAGACGCGGCGGGCGTTGGGATCTCCGGGGCCGTTGAGGGTGTAGTCCACATCGCAGTAATAGTCCTGTTCTCCCACCAGAAGCATCGGAACCCCGGGCCAGCGCTTCTGGACCTTCTCGGCAAAATTGAACGAACTGCCGCCCAGGAGCATTACCAGACGGGGAGCCTGACGGCGGGACAGAAGGATACTGTCCACCGTGTGCTGCAGTGCAGCCACACTCTTGTGCGAGAGCAACTGCAGATAATCCAAAGAAACGGTAAGGTCCGGGCGCGTGCTTCTGAGCTGCGCCACGGGATACAGCATCTGCTGGGCCCACTCGCTGGAGGCCGTATGGGTAGACAGGATAAACAAGTCTTCGGGCACTTCCCGGCCCTGAGCGAACAGGAAACCGGGAATCAGGAGGAACCCGGCCAGAAGCCCTATTATATAACGTTTCATACGCGGCATTCTATTTCCGGGAAGCCCATACCTTGGGCGTATACCCTGTTATCCGTTTAAAAGTAGAATTGAAGGAAGAAGCGCTCTGGAAGCCGGATGCCTTGGCAATATCTTCCTGAGCCGCCTCCGCGTGCGTGTTCATATACTGCTGGGCATAGTCTACACGCATAATGTTGAGCACCTCCGGGAACCCGATTCCATAAGTCTGGTTCACCATCTTGGAGATATAGGTCTTGTTGCTGTCCAGCCTTTCGGCCACGTCCTGCAGGGTGAGGCCCTGGCGCAGGAACAGCAGTTCGTCCTGCATCAAGTGCTGGAAGCGGTATACCAGGGTGCCTTCGTCCCAGCTTTGGTTATTTCCAAAAAGGGCCGATGTAAGGGAGGGTGACCCGGCAGCGGGCTTCTCTTCCCCCTCGTTCTGCATCACCATATGGGAAATCACGTGCGTAAGGGACTGACCCTGCAGATTTTCCACCATATCCATCACCACTTCTTCGGACACCCGGGACTGGCTCTCCCGGGAATAATTGAACCGGAGGGCCGACCGCACATCGTCCATCGAAATGGACTCCTTGGAGCCAAACAGGGCAAACAGGCCGAAAAAGAACAGGATGGCGGACATCACAAACACGAGGAGTACGGTAGCGACGGGATGGATCCGATAGAAGGGAACATGCAGGAAAACTTTAACGAAAAAGCCCAACAGAACCAGCATGGAAAGGGTCATCTGGATTTCCAACACGCGCATTTTATGTCCCTTGAAAAGGAAGCCGATCCAATCCGAGAACTTGAAATGCTTTTTCCGGATCAAATTGAGGCAATACAGCACAAGAACAATGCTCTCAAAAAACAGGACTGCCCGGAAGACAACCACCGTCCATATATAAAAGGTCCTCTCCGATCCTACATAGGAAGCATCCGGGAACAACATAATGCGGGAATGGATTCTTTCCAGCAGCATATCGGTTGCGGAAAGCCCGTTCAAGCTGACAAGGGTGATACCTGCCGTCGCAAGGGCAATCGGGAATACCAACCAGATAAAATCTATGGGGCCGGGCTTGAAGGGCCTCTCCAGTTTGACAAAGTAAAGCCAGGTAAACGGAATGATGGAGGGAGCACAGGACAGGACCACCAGGTGGCCGAGCGTTTCCGATTGGGTAATGGAAGCCATCAGAACGTCTCCGCCTGCCGCAAAGAAGACGGAGCACATCAAAGCCATAAACAATTTGTAGGCATCCAGACGGGAAGCCAGGAAGCTATGCACCAACATCCAGAAGGCGCAGACCAGTCCACAGATGACAAAATAAGGAGTAAGACTCATATCAGACCTCCTCCCTGAGCGCTAAGTTCTTCATCCACTTTGTTTTTCTCTTCCATCAGAAGCCCCAGAAGCAAGTCTCTCTGCTCCTGGGTAAGCCCAAGATCCCGGCAGGCGCTGTCATAACGGTTGAGCACGGCCTCCTGGTAGCGGTGAGCCACCATGGATTTGCGAATCTCCTCCTCGATGCTCTCGTGCTCAATCTCATAGCTTTCCTTATAATATTTCTTGTATACCACCTCCGAAGTAAACCGGATGCTGTAATAAAACAGACCGGCCGAGAGGATGAATACTCCGAGCATGCCCCAAAACGGGGAAATCCTTTGGATCAAAGCCAGCAGAGCCAGCACGGACCCCAAAACGAACAGGAAGAGGGCGTGTAACTCGTGTTTATGATATTGAAACAGGGAAGAAAGGGTCATAATTTGTTGTACGTTTTATTCTGAATCAATTTAATTTTCACGGCATTTTCGGCTTCCTTGGTTTCCAGGGCCTGCCTGTACGCACGGCGCGCCATCAGGATGGAGTTCTGCTGGGCCCTCATCTTGTCCAGGTTATCCCTCACCCGCCACTGATGGATGAGCACGGACAGGAAAGCCAGGAAGAACATCAGGAGGAAACCGCCCAGCAAAAGGAACTGGTTCCGGTTCTTTTGGAGTTCGGCTTCTTCCCGCAGGCGGGCGTTGTCCATTTCGGCCTCCAGGATGGCTACGTCTTCATCCTGAACCTTTAGGTAGACGGAATCCTTTTCGGCCATCAACTGGAGCAGGTTGTCATAGGCCTGTTCGTAGGCACCCATATCGGCCAGCAACGCGTGCCGCTGCTCCAGACGCTCCTGACGGGAATCCAGGGCATCGGCCCTTTCCAGCGCTTTCTTCAGCAGGCCACGGGAGCGAAGATACACTACGTCCAGACTGGCAGGAGTCTCTTTCAGTTCATCGTAACAGGTCCAGAAAGATTCAAGGTCTCCTTCCTCATAATATAAAAGAGCCCGGTTCATAAGGACCTTCTCCCGCATTACGGGGAAAAAGTCCTGGTATCGGGCCGCCTCGTTGCAGGACTGATGGGCTTCCTCGAAGGCACCCATTTTCATCTGCTCCTGGGCCAGGAGAAGGTACAGATTGGGAAGTTCCTGCTCGTTCCGGGATTCCCGGCAGAAATGCAGGGCCTGCTGCAGGTTGTCCACCGCCAGGCGGTCGTTACCTCTATAACTATGGATAAGGCCGATCAGGCGGTAAGAAAACATCTGGCCCAGAGGATTCTTCTCCTTCATGGCCAGGCGCGAAAGTTCGCGGGCCTCCAGCACGGCCTCCGACATACGGTTGGAGCCCAGGAGGTACTCTATATATTCATTAAGGGTAACGAAATAGAATTCCCTCAGATCCTTTCTATTAGCCAGCAGCCCCTTGAGTTCTGCGGCAATCACGTCCATCCTCCCATAATCCCCCATCGCATAGCGGACAGGCATCTCCAGGGACAGGGCCAGGCACTTGTACCTCAGGTTTCCATAGCGCACGCCCACCTGATACAGGGAATCGGCCAACTCCAGATTGGCCGGATCGTACTCCTGCATTCGGGCCTGGGCATAGCGAAGGAAGGTGGGCTGGTCCACCCGGAGCCTGTTCACAATCTGAGCCTGGGTGCCCAGACTCAGGAGCAGGCACACAATGAAGAGGAAACGGCGCACGGCTACTGTTTCTTATCGGTCTGGGACATGGTGAGCTGCGTAACTACGCTGGTGAGCAGCCTTTCCATGATGATGGGCTTCATAATATAATCGTTGGCGCCCATATTGAAGCCCTTGGAGACATCTTCTCCGGAAGTAAGGGCCGTGAGGATGATAATGCGGATATTGGCGGTTTCCGGATTGGATTTGAGGCGGCGGATGACTTCATAGCCATCAATACCGGGCATCATCAAATCCAACAGAATCAGGTCCGGCTTGCTGCGGGCTATGGAGTCAAGCGCTTCCTGACCGCCCGAAGCGGTCTCCAATTTGAAATTGAAACGGACCAGCATCTTCTTGACCAGGAGAAGATTGAGAGGTATGTCGTCCACTGCCAGAACCCGGCAGGAGGAGAAATCGTATTCTTGGGCGTAGACGGGTATCATAACTGGGGCAATCAGAAATCTTTGTTACTTTCGTATATTTTGGTTTCCCACCCGCTCACGCTGGCAGAAAAGTCAATGGGGTGATACAGGGAACTCAGATCCAGGCCGATATGGAAGGTATACTGCTTTCCGGGAATCATTGTATTTCCGGGCAGGAGGCCGTAAATCATATATTTGAGAACCTGGTCTTTCATAGGGAGGTATTCTTCCGATCCAATGGAGAAACCGTCTACGTCAAAATGGACTTCCACATACTGGACACCCATTTCAATCTGGTCAGGAACGGCATAGAAACGATGGCTGGACTCCTTGGAATTAACCAGGGCATCCTTTCCCACATATTGTTTGCCTTCACGCCCCACGCCCACGGGGGCATCGCCTTCAAAAACGGTGACATCCCGGTAATAACCCTGGTAATTCCAGATACCTTTGCTAAGAAGGATGTCATTGACATAGACGCCGGCCGAAGCAACGTGCGTGGCCACCAGTTTGCGGAGATGGATCAGACCCTGCAGCTGGGGAATGGAGGTTACATCGCAGATGCAGAAGCCAATGTCATTGGTTATATGGCTGAACTCCAGCGGCAAAGTATTGAGCAGGTTGAAGGAACGCTCTACCGTTTTGGAAACAAGCGGACCGGCCTCCGTATCAGACAACTCGTAGGGAATGGAATATGACTCGTTCGAATTCTCGTACAGAACGTTGCTTACGTGCGGATAATAAGCACTGAAAAGAAGGGGATCCTGGATTTCCAGCAAACCGCCGTCCAAAATGGTCTGATATTTTCCGTTGGAGCCGCTGCTAACAAGAATGTTATCGATAATTAGGTCACGAGATTGTGTTTCAATTCCAATAAGTGCGAAAGGAATTGAAACATCCATGGTGGCAAGCATATTGGAAACGGAAGTAGCAGAATCTCCGGAAGCTTTGGTGGAAGCGCCATTTTCGTCCTCCAATTTTACGCCATCTCGCAAAACGGAAATATCAAAATCCAGCTTCAGGGCACGCTGAGACACTTCTACGGCATCATTGTCTAAAGTGCTGCAGGAGAGCATCAAAAGCCCGAATACTGAAAATAAGCCGGCGTAAAATCGTTTCATAACGCAAATCCTTTTAACAAATATATACAATTTTTCTGGATTCCACAAATCTTTTTTCAAATAATTATAAACTAAATTTAGTTTTTAAAATTTTATATCCAGCGCCATTGAATTCTTAATTTCTTGAATGAAAATTTCGCAAAATCAAGCATCCAGAGCGCTAGAAGCTACATTTTTTCATCAAGGAACCACAAAAATTATTTTGAAATCAAAAATCAAGAATCGGAAATTCTTGCTAAAAATATTTTTTGATAAAATTTTTTATTTATAATAAATAATCCCTAATTTTGCCTCCGGAAAAGGGAGAAACTTATTGGAATTTAGTTCGTTGGAACTCAAGAAAAACATCCTCCGGGCAGTCCTGCCCATGCTGTTTTTATTCCTCTGCACGGAACTCAGCGCGCAGAGGCATTTCCGTCTCCACTTTGCCCGCAACGAAAGCGAATTCTTCTACACCCTCCTGGACAACGATAAAACCCTGGATTCTCTCTACAGGACCGTTACAGCCATCGGCCCTGAAAATATCCAATCCATTGACGTCAAGGTCTTTGCTTCTCCCGAAGGTCCCTATCAGTTCAACCAGGATCTCTGCCGCCTCAGAGCCAACGAATTCCGTTATGCCGTTCTCCCCTATCTCAAAGGCGCAGAGGATAAAGTCCACGTCACTATCGGCGGTGAGGCCTGGGACGAGCTCCGCAAGCGTGTAGCAGCGGATAAAAAGCTCAAACCCATCTTCATTGAGCAGATTCTCGCCATTCTGGACGATCCTACCATCGACAACGAAACCCGCAAGGAGTACATCGCCACCAGAATCAGCGAGCACAATTACCGTTTCCTGCTGTGGGAACATTACCGTCTGCTCCGTTATTACGACATTTTCATCACCACCAAGCCGGAGGAGAAGGAAATGCCGCAGAATGAGCCCGCTCCCCAGGAGGAGGTCCGCGACACCGTCGTAATGGCCGCTCCCGAGGCCGTTCAGCCCATTATTGAGCCCGTAGAAGAGTCCAAGCCCCAAAAGCGGGTCTTTATGGCCATCAGCACCAATCTCCCTTACGACATCACCTACATCCCCGGCTACGGACTCACCAGCATTCCCAGCGTGACGCTGGAAATTATGCCCCGCAACAGCCGCTGGACGCTGGGAGCAGACGTAGAATGGCCTATGTGGCAGCATCCGGAGAGCCACCGCTATTTCCAGGTGAACAACATCACCCTCTGGACGCGCCGCTATTTCCGCCCCAAGGAGGAACCCCGCCGCCGCGGCTGGTATCTGATGGCCAACGTCAATGCAGCCCGCTACGGAATTGGCTTTGACGCCAACCGGGGCTGGGAAGGCGAAGGCCTGGGCGCTTCCCTGGGCTTTGGCTACCGCGTTCCGCTGGGCCGCTATTGCTTCCTGGATATGGGCCTGGCCGCCGGCGCCTTCTACAGCGCCTACGACCCTTACGTCTGGGGAGACGATGCCACCCAGTGGTATTATTACGATTATTACGGAGATCCCGCCGCATTCCAAAAACGCAACCAGAGGCTTATGTGGGCCGGTCCTACCCGCGTCTGGCTGTCGTTCGGCTTCGATTTCTGGAAAAAAGACAGGAGGAGAGTTAAGTAATGCGTAATTTCAGGCATATCTTCTTCCTCCTGCTCCTGTGCGCACAGGTCAGCGGCTGCAATATCGGCCCTGAACTGCATCTGCGCCAGCCCGTGCAAGCCCAGATTGTGCTGGAAACCGAGGTAAACCTGAACCTGATGTGGCAGGTAGAATGGGAAGCCCAGTGGGAGTTCGCCTGGAACGTCGCCTCCCTGGGTCCTCTGGGCTATGACGAACCCGCCAGCATCAGCGTCCACGTCTATCCGCTGGACGAAAACGGAAATCACAAATCGCACTATTCCCAGAATTTCTACGGTACCACGGCCAATATGCCCATTACCGTAGGAGAATACGACCTCCTTTTCCACAACAACGACTCCGAGACGCTCCTTTTCAGCAACGAGGAAGAACTGGGAACCATTTACGGCAGCACCCGCGTCATTTCCAGCGGCCTCAAGGCCTCCAGTTCCGTCCTCACAACCATGCAGAAAGAGAGCGGAGACACCAAAGCCGACGATATCCTGATTGAGGAGCCGGTAACCCTGATGCCGGACGGCCTCTTTGTCCTGTACGACCGGGGAGAGAGCATCAGCGGCAATCTGGAAGACTACGAATACATTGACGGGAAATACGTGCTCCGCATCCAGGGCACTATGAATCCCGCCACCTACATCCACCTGTTCCAGATTCACCTGCTCAACAACGAAGGCCGCGTAATTGGCAGCAACGGCGGCGGCGCCCTCACCGGACTGGCCGCCGGAGTAGATCTGGATACGCGCGTCTCTTCGCGCACGCCCGTGTGCGTGCCCGCGGATTTATATTATGACCGCACCAAGCAGTTGATGGCCGCCCGTTTTGTGAGTTTCGGCATCCCCGGATGCAATCCTTACGATGAAGAGAGCGTGGCAAACGCCCCCGAAGGAAAACACTTCCTGGTGCTCAACATAACCTACGCCAACGGCAACTGGAAGAACATCCGCATAGATGTTACCAACGCATTCCGGGCCCTCCCCCTGGGTGGATTGATAGACCTCACGCTGGACGTGAACGACTTTCCTCCGGAAGAAGGTACGCCCGGAAGCGGCGGCGGCTTTGATGCCCTCATAGACGAGTGGGACGAAGAACACGGAGAAGCAACGATTATTTTTTAATGTTCAAACAATAATTAATTATTAACAACTAAAATTTTTTATGAGTATGAAAAAAGTAGTAATCCTGGCCGCAGCGGCCCTCACCCTCGCCGCCTGCGCAAAGACCTACGAACTCCAGGAAACCGCCCAGCCCAAGATTGGGTTTGGCACCTGGAATGATGCTATGACCAAAGCCGCATTGACTGGGTTCGTAGCAAACGATGAATTCGATGTATTCGGTTTCAAGTGGAATAGCGATTCCGATAAGGCCACTGTCTTCGATGACGTTGACGTCAAGTATGATGGTACCAATTGGTCTTACTCTCCTCTTCGTTTCTGGGATGCCAAATATGACCATTACACTTTCTTCGCTGCCTACCCCAAGAATAAGCTGACCACCAAACCGGCTCAGACGGGTCTGTTCGTTTCAAATGAGCTCACCTACGATGGTTATAACGAAGTTCTGCTGGTTGCACAAAAGAACGTAGTAGACAGAAACGCACAAAATAAATACGACATCGAAAACGTTCAGCTCAATTTCAAGCATGTTGGTTCGCTCGTGGACATCAAGGTCAAAAAGCACTCTGACATTGAATCCGCCAAAGTGGAAGTAACCTCCATCGCCGTTTCCGGAATCAAGACAACCGGTGCATTCACCGTCAGCTCCTATGACGCCAGCAATAACCCTGTCGGCAGCTGGGCTGCTACTTCTGCTGTTAACGACGCTACCGTCGCTCCCTACCTTAGCAACAGCACCGTTACGCTCGCCAAAAACGCTGGCGTTGGAACCGCAAATGCTTCCAGCCTTCTGACCGACCTCGTATTGATGCCTCAGAGCCTCGCAACGGATGGCGGTCCCAAGATCACCATCTCCTACAAGATTACCACCGGCGAAGACGCGACTGCAGATGAAATAACCTTTTCCGATAAATCCTTCTACTTCGGTCAGTTTGACAAGAGCGAGGAGGGTGAGTCAGAAAAAGCCAACAAGGAGAATGACCGTATCTCTGCCTGGATGCCCGGTGTTCACTACACCTACTACATCACCATCAATGCCAACGCCATCACCTTCACGGCCAGCATTGACGACTGGAGCACCGAAACTGGTCATTACTACCTCATCAACTAATCCATGCGCAACCGCATCATACTCATAGCAGCCATGGCTTCGGGCTCTCTGCTTCTGGCAGGGTGCGCGAAGCTGGACAATCCGGCCCGGGAGCAGAATTCCATCTGCTTCCAGGCCGGATGCTCCCTGCTGCGGGATGATGCCACCAAAGGATCGGCCCCTCTGAGCGCGGGGGACCAGATGCTTGAATTCCGGGTCTACGGTGCCAAGACCGTAGGCGGAACGCGCTCCAATGTTTTCAATGGGGACCTGGTAGAAAACATTTATGACCAATGGAAGTACAGCCCCGTCCGCTTCTGGGATTCCAACGCCAGCAGCTATGAATTCCTGGGAGTATCCGGCCCCCAAACCATTCTTTTTGAAAACAATACCCCTCTTACGGCCAAGGTAACCTACAACCCCACGGTATCGCAGTACGACCTTATGGCCGCCTGCTATCACCGCAACAGCAATGCCCAGGGCACCCTGGATATGAGCGAGCCGGTGGCTTTGCAGTTTGAGCACTTCCTCAGCGCCGTAAGCGTGACGGTATACAACGACTCCCCTACCCAGGAAATCACCGTATTGGAATACGGCTTCCGTAACCTCTACATAGAGTCGGATGTCCAATTCACCTATACGTCCAGTACCCCGCAGGCTCAATGGCTGGAACTTAGCAAAAAGAAGAACACCACCGATCTTCTTCTGGCCCACGATCCTGCCGGGGAAACCGCGACGGTATGGAATATGATGATTCCCCAAAACCTGAATCCCCTTTCCCTGGCACCGCTCCTGATGCTCAAATACCGCCTGGGCTCCGATCCTTCCGGAGAAGTGATTGAGACCCCCATCCGCCTGAGCAATATGACCACCCTGAGCGGCAACAAGATTACCGAATGGGAGCCCGGGAAAAAATACACCTATAATATACACATCCGCTACGGCGGAGGCATTACCGTCCACGTGGTTACCACGGAATGGGACGAAGTTAAGGCCGGAACGCCCGGTTTGATTGTCCTGTGATCTGTCGTCAAGCTCATATCGCCCTCCTGACGCTGCTGCTGGTTGTTATCGGCAGCGGATGCCAGCGTGAAGAGCAGCCCTCCGGCGGCAAAATTACCCTCACGCTGGCCACCGGTGAACTTCTCACCCGCGCCACGCCGGGAGACGGAGCTCCGGAAGATGGCGGCGGTATCCGGGAAATTTCGGCCGGAAAACCCGATCTGTTCATTGCCCTGGCCGGCAGCAACGGCAACATTCTGGCCACCTACCCCTGCCAGGAGAACGACACCTACAAGAGCGAATGCCGCTCTTCTTCGGCCACCGAGGCCACTGTCTCCATAGACAGCCCCGGCAAGGGAGTCTACTCCGTCTATGTGGTGGCCAATCATTCCTGGCTCACCAACGCCAGTGACCCCAGCCTGAGCGCCAACCCCGCTTCGGCCTCCACCGTGTCCGAACTGGATGCCCTGGTCCTTAGCCGGACTTCGGCCTTAACCTTTGACGCAGAGCATCCTATGCCCCTTTCGGCCAAGGGTACCCTGAGCCTCCTGGCCAGCGAAAACGGGCAGATTAACCTGGAACTCAAGCGTGTAGTGGCCCGCGTAAGCCTTTCCTTCAGCAACAAGACGGAAGAGGACCTGACCCTGGAGCACTGCACCATTACCTTAAAGACTATGAACCCCCTCAAGGGGTATTGCTTCCCCGCTGCCACGGACTATTTTGCCCGGGGGAATTCCGACCCGGATGACCTAGTTCTCTGCGAAGACAGGACCATCTCCATCGAGGCCGGACAAACCGGCGGCACAGAACCTGTGCTGGTTTTCCCCAGCCAGGCTCCCACCCAGACCGAAGGCGGCAGGATGTACCGCTGCGACATCCGCTTCCAGTTGGGAGACAAAACCTACGTAAACACCGACCTTCCGGTCCAGGACCTGAGCACCTTCGAAAGTATCCTTTCCCTGGAGAGAAACCAGGACCTGACCATCCTTACTGAGATTAATAAGAGAGGGGCCGACAACGACATTTCCTTCAATTTCCGCGTAAGCCCCTGGACCAACATAATTCAGGAAATAGAGTTTAATTAATGAAAAGGTTTGCAGGCATATTTCTGATGGCCATCCTCACCCTGGTATCCTGTTCCAGGATGATGGAGGAGACCCTTCCGGGCGAATGCTACCCGGAGGGAACGCCTGTTACCTTGAAACTGGGCTTCGGCACCCCCGATTTCCTGGATGTAAACATTGGAACCAAGGCCGAAGCATCGGCCGCCGACGAATCCCGCGTGAGGGAGCTGTACGTGCTCCTCTTTGACCAGGACGGCAACAAGTTCTACGGCCGAAATTTCTCCTATTCCCAGAAAATAGCCAGCCTGAGCACGCTCATCAATGACACCGAGAACGATGGCTGGTACATAGAAACCGATAACAACGGTGTTACCACCCGGGGCGTCGTGAAACTCTCCACCGTTTCCAAGCCCAATTGCACGCTGGTGGTCCTGGCCAATGTATCCAACACCATCAGTCACATAGGCACCTCCACCAAAGTGGTAGACTATCTGGCCGGCATCCGCACGCTGGAGCAGCTGAAAGAATCCAAGGTATCCCTGGAGCAGGACATTGTAACCCGAAGCGACCTCTTCCTGATGATGGGAACTATGGAGAATGTCAATACGGGAGAACTCATCTGGGGCACCCTGCCTGACAATTATAATGAAGGCCAGATTCTTCTGAAAACCCTGGACGCCAAGGTCAAGTTCCGCGTCAAATACAACACGGAAAATATTGATCCCAAGCGTTCGTATTCCCGCAACTGGAGGGTACACAACGTTCCCACCGGCTGCTACCTGTTTGAACCTACCACGACCGAGCAAAAAGCAAATTCTTCGGAAGGATTCTTCACCACGGAGGAGGCGTTCTTTGATGCCACCGAAACCGACGATTCCGGCAACTCCTGGGAGGTATTTACCTTCTATATGCTGGAAAACTACCAGACCGGCACAGGGGCCACGCAATATAACGAACGCGAAAGGCAGGAAAAGATATCCGCAGAGGATGGATACGTAGAAAACGGAAACTGGATCTATGCTCCTGCCAAAGGAACCTATGTCTGGTTTGATATGGTTCTGGGCCTCACCGATGACGGCGTAAGCCAAATTATGGGAGACTCGGGAAAAGTGGCCCAGGCCATCACCTCCAAGGCCGAATTTACGGTACATCTGGGAGACTTCACCACCTATGGCGTCAATGATTACACCGTTAACCGCAACCACTGCTATACCTACAACGTTACCATACAGAATACAAGAAGTATTTATGTAGAGGTGAAGGAAAACACGGAAAACCAGCCCGGTCAGGAAGGATCCCTGCTGCTGGTGGCCGAAGGAATAGTCAACTGCGACTCCCACTACGAATACCACGACCTGGTCTTCAAATACAACGAGGATTACCTGAAAAGCGGCATTGCCTGGTACATTAAAACGCCGTTCAGCAAGGGCGGAGAGGGAGAGTGCAAGGACTACCTGTGGGTAAAGTTTGCCGTAAACGACCTCGTAAACGACCATTATACGGAGAACAGAAAGGCCTATCCCACCAGCACCGGAGAGGAATGGGTGGCCTATGACCCGGCCTGGACCCCCGAAGACGGAACCCCGCGTCCTCCCCTTATGGACGTGAACCAGCTGGTGAAATACATAGTAAACGAAACCCGCAAGGAGAAAAACAATCCCGGATCCAGCGATTATAGGGACGAACTCATCCATGTTACTGCCTACGTAGACGAGTACTACTACGAGTTCGACCCCCGGGAATACGAGCCCAGAACGGTAGCTGATGTGGCCAATACCCCCACACCCAACCCGGACCTGTGGCGCCAGTTTGTAAACCAGCCTCCGCGCGAACTGCACATCCTCTCGGAAACCAAGTACAGCCAGGACCGCCAGAGCGACGTAATCCTGGCCAACAACTCCATCATCCAGCAGTCTATCCAGACTTTCTACAACATTTATTCTCCGGATCTTCATTCCATCTGGGGAACGGAGCATCTGGACGAAATGGAGTACCGTACGCGCATTGGCAAGGATGGCAATCAGATTCAGTGGCCCTGGTGGCCGTCCGTCGCCGAGGTGAACTTCACACGCTCCATTACCGGTAGTATTAAAAATGGAGAGAACGGGCGCATCAATACCGCCGTCATTTGGGGACTCAACACGGGAGCACAGCTGCCGTGGGACCAGTTCCTGGAATACAACGTAACCGACAATACGCCGGAACTTAAATACGACAGGGCCAACCACGACCAAGACTTCGCCTTTATGGCGTATTCCTGCCTCACCCGCAACCGCGACAACAACTTCAACGGAGTCATTGACCCGGAAGAAGTCCGCTGGTACATTGCCTCCATCGACCAGCTGGTGGGTATGTGGGTTGGCAATGAGTCGCTCACCCCTTCGGCCCGTCTGTATCACCCGATGAATGCTGCTAACACCAGCGATGGAACCCAATGGCGCTCCTGGGTCATCTCCAGCACCGGAGACCACGTAGAGAATCCCAACATCATCCGTGCAGAGGAAGGATGTACCAAGTCGGACTACAACTTCTTCAATTGGGCCGATAATAACAGGGTACCCTTCACGGAAGACGAACGCAACAAGGTTTCTTCCATCCGCTGCGTCCGCAATATTGGCACCTATCAGGACGGCGGCGTGCTCAAGGATATCTCCTATGCCCCTTACGAGAGGCTGGTGGACGAGTATTACGAACTCCCGGCCGGGTCCGATGCCAACGGAAAAGCCCTTCCCAATGCCGATGGGACCTACACCATCCGCTTCTCCCGCCTGAACTCCGCCTCTATCCGCGAGTACACCGCGGAGGACCTCCCCTACCACGACGAATTCTCCATCCACAACGACGTATACCAGGAGCTGGTGGTGCAGAACCCTGCCGAGGCCCGTTACGCCGACGGCGAGCTGCCGGCCCGCTATCCGGAAGAAAACGGTGATATCCTGGACGAAATGGTTATGAACAATGCCATTACCTCTCAGGGACACAATTACTACTGCCCGGAAGGATACCGTCTGCCCAATATGAGGGAGCTGCTGATGATGGAAAGACTCCTGCCCACCAACTATTGGAACGACAACAGGGCCTATCCCTGCCGCAGTTACTACTCGCACGGCAAGCTGGGCTCCAATCCGGTGGATAACGAGACCCAGAAGATTGGCTGGTCCAAACAGAAGAACCGCGTGGCTCTGGTGGACGAAGAATACAGAATGACCGGCCTCCGCTGCGTGAGAGACGAAAGCCGGACCGGCGTCATCACCGGTGTGGTTACCGTCAAGAACGGCCAGCACCTGCGCCACGACGAGGATATGACCGTCCAGATCAACATCTCTTCCCTGGGATCGGCCATCCGCGATCTGGATATCTCCCTGGTTTATACCACGGCCTACGGAACGGAAGAGACCCTTCCCATTACCCCTGCAGGTCTGGAAGTTTCCGGTATCACCTACCGCAAGGATGTGGTCTGCCACCTCCCCAACTACGACGTTCTCCCCATCCTGGGCAATATGTCCGTGAGGGTCTCCGTCAGGAACTACGCTTCTTCCACTCCCAAGGTGTTTGAAGCCCCTATTACCCTGCTCTCCCCCGTTTTCACTTCTCTGCGCCTGCTGCATTGCTCCTACAATGAAGAGGCCGAAAATCCTCCGTTCCCTGTGCTGGCAACGGCCAATTCGGCCACGCCCATCACCAGGATGACCCTGAAAGTGCTGGATCCCGCCGGCATTACCCGCACGGTCAGCCTGTTCAACGACGCCAACAGCACGCAGACGCATTTGAGCATCCTGCATCCCTACCAGTACAGGACTTCTTCCAGCCAGTCCGGAAGCGCTCCGGTACTCACTGCGGGCACCTACACCTTCCAGCTGGAGGTGGTCTCCGAGGGCAAAACCACCCGTTCGGATCTGGCTTCTATGGAGATTCTGCAGGTGAATTACCAGCCCAATTCCGGAGTAACCGGAACAGACTACCAGACTTCCAACGACATTTCCGTCCTCTGGGAACCGCAACAGATTGACAATCTGGATTTCTTCTCCGGAGACTTCATTGAGGCCAATATGGATGTTTCCTACTGCACCTACCTGCAAGTAAACAACCAGAATGGAAGTAGAAATGACAACCTCACCATTGGCCGTGACGACCTCATTAGCGTGGGTCTCACCGGAACCGATTACGGAACCGGAATGACTATGCCTTATGTCTTCCACATCTACTTCCCCGCCCACGACGGAAACAGCACCAGCGGAGAGGACTGGCTGCGACCGAACCCCTCTACCTCTGCCGGTAATTCCAACGGTTATAACTACAAGGATTTCCAGTACGGAGCCGGTACCGGATTTATGGAGCAGATGGTTAGCGGCAAGCCCTACGGCAAGCCGGACATCAGCAAACAGCAGCACTACCGTTTTGACCAGAACGGAGTGTTCTGGAACAACCAGCTCATTGATCTGGATAAATTCAGCGGAGACAGCAACGTGAGCAACGCCAAGGCCACTTTCAACGCGCTCCGCGATGCCAGTACCCTGTACGTTGGCTCCACGCAGGGCTTCCACCACTCCCGCGCCAGGTATCACTTTGTGCGCGTGGTCTACAACACCGCTGCTTACAACGAAGACGGCAGCGGAAGCCATTTTGACGACGATCCCCAAAACGGAGGTAATTTGTAATGCAGCTGAAAAGTATCATAAATAAGGTTCTGCCCCTGCTCTTTGCGGCCTTCCTCCTCTCCTGTACCAAGGAGATGGAGCAGCCCGTGAAGTATCGCACCATCCATTACAAAGCCCAGGCAGGAAACGAAGCCCTGACCCGCGCCACGGTGGACGGAGGCAACCATTATGTCTTTGAGAATTCTGACCAGCTGTATTTGGCCAGTGCAGCCAATCCGGATCAATTATATGGCGTTCTTTATCTGACCGCCGGCGCCGGTACGGGCAACGCATGGTTTGAAGGAGACCTGTACTGCCAAGAGGGCTTTGAGCTCTCGGACGCTACCCAGGTAAAGGTAACCCTGATAAACAGCCAGGACCGCATCCACACTTGCCAGAGCGGGCACGTAACCGCTACGGAATACCCTACGAATGACTTTGCTCCCGACTTTGCCACGGCCGTCAAGTACTTCAGCGATTTCACCGGCACCAGTACCTTTGGAAGCCACGATTTCTCCCTTTCCCAAAATTCGGCCTTCCTTATCTTCAACATCCGGATGAGCATCCACGATATTGAGGAGAACGCTTCTGTATCGGCCCAGCTGTCCAGTTCCGGCCAATCCATCTGGAGCGCTTCCGTACAGGCCCAGGAGGCCGGAAAACTTCGTTTTGTAACGGCTTTCAAAGGCGGTGACGTAACCCTATTCAGCGCCAGACTCTCCCTTTCCTGGGACCAGGGCAGCAAAGAAATCGACGACATAGCCAACACGTCGCTGGCCGCCAATAACTACTATACCATCAGCCGCTCTACGCTAAGCTACAACGGATTCCGGATCATCGCTCTCCAGGATGGTACCACGGTCCATTTCAACCACACCGGAGACGGGCTCAAATACAGCACTGACACGGGAGACACCTGGACCAGCTACGACGCAGAAAGCGACATTACCCTTAACGCCGGAGACGAGCTCTGCTTCAAGGGAAATAAGGCCAACTACAAGAATGCCAAAGCGGACCAGTACGGATCGCCTGACACCAGGCCCATCTTTACCTCCAACAAGACCGTAAAGATAGCCGGCCACATTATGAGCCTCATTGCGGGAGACAACTATTCAGACACCACTCCTATGCCCGAGGATGCCTTTAACGGCGCTTTCTCCAAAGGGTCCGATGCAGACAACACGGACATCACCATCGATGCAGAGGATCCGCTCATCTTCCCCTCTACCATCAATGTGCGCTGCTACAAGAATATGTTCCGCGGCTGCAGGAATCTGGTTACCGTACCCGATTTACCGGCTACTACCATTGCCAGCGAATGCTATTACAGTATGTTCCGCCGGTGCCCCAACCTGATTTCTGTCAAATGCAATCTTCAGGGAACAGTGACCAGAGCAGAAATAGAGAATGCCGTTGACAAATGGTTTGTCAAGTCGGGATCCACCACTATGCTCAATACCAACGGCACATTCTACTGCCCGGCCGCAATGAAGGACGTTTGGGACGAACTTCACGTGGCCAACCATAGCCTCGGCGGTATTCCTACCACCTGGCAGATAGTTACCTACTAGTTTTTCTTGGAAACAAGCTGGCCCACACCCCAGCAGACGGCGGCTACCATCATACCGTTGATGGAAGCGAAGCCCCAGTGTACCAGGTTGGCCACCACGGCGCCGGCTACAACACCAATCACAGCACTCCAGTTAACCACCTTTTCCTTGTCCTCCTTGCCCTTGTGGGTAAAGTAGTGAAGGATGAGGATAATACCCACGGGAGGCAGGGTGCAGTTGAGCACGTTGAGCCAGTCGCAGAAGTTCCAGTACAGCCACACGGAAGCCAGCGTGCCAATAATGCCGGAGATAATCACCATAACATTTTTAGGCAGGCCGAAGATATTGCTCAGGCCCAGGCCGGCGGTGTAAAGGGCGTTGTCGTTGGTGGTCCAGATGTTAAGGCCCAGAACCAGTACAGCCAGATAGAAGAGATTGAGGTTGAGCATCACCTCAAAGATGTCGTTACCGCCTGCATAAATGCTGGAAACGGCGCCAAACAGGAACATCAGGCTGTTACCCAGGAAGAAGGCCACAATGGTAATGAGAAGGCCCACCTTGCCGTTTTTGGCAAAACGCGTGAAGTTGGGCGTGGCCGTACCGCCGGAAACGAAGCTGCCCACAACCAGGCCCGCACCGGCAATGATGCCCAGGTCCTTGGTGCCCTTGGAGAACTGCTCCACCAGACCGGTATCACCGCGCGTAACGGCCAGAATCATAGCAATGGTGCCCAGGATGGCCACGGCGGGAACCGCAATATAACTCACAATGGTAAGACTCTTGATGCCGTAATAGGCGCTGGCCGTCATCATAACACCGGCGGCAAATACCAGCAGATAGCCTTCCCAGGGCATACTGTCCGGCGTTACCTCCAGGCCCATCACCTCCTTGGCCACGGGGATGGCAAACATAGCCAGACCCACGCCAAACCAACCGGTCTGGGTAAAGCTGATCATAGCGCTGGGCAGCCAGCTGCCCTTGCTGCCAAAGCTCTTGCGGGCGAGCATATCCAGGGTTAGACCGCTCTCGGCTCCAATCCAGCCCAGGGCACCCGTATAGGCAGCCAGAATGGCACCGCCCAGGAGGATGGCCCACACAAACTGCCACCAGTCAAGGCCACTGGCCAACTGCTGGCCCACCCACATACTGGCAGAGAAGAAGGTAAAACCGAGCATGACCATAAACATGCTCAAATTGCTTTTGCGGCCTTTCTGGTCTACCGGCATACTGGTATAGTCCGCATCGTGAGTCTTGTGATTATTCATATTTGTTAAGTAAAGCGTTAATCGCATTCATCCGCTGCATAGCAATGGTCTCAATGGAGAGGGCAGCGGCGTTCTCCAGGAGGTGGGTCTCATCGGCCCAGAGTTTTTGGAGGCTCTCGTCCTTCAGGGCACTCAAATGGGTTACCCGGAGCCATTCTTCAAACGAGAGCGGCTTCTCGTAGCCCAGCTTCTCCCCTACCAGCTTGACGGGGTCAATCCTGTCGGCCCTTCCCCATACGCCTTCCCAGTACTCCAGGGCTTCGTGGAAATGGACCGGAATCTCGTAGCGGCGGGCTCCGCCGTCGTAGATGATGCACTTCTCCAGGATGGCGTAAGGATGGTCCATCACGTAGCGGCGGAATTCCGGAGACACAATGCCTCCCTTCCAGCCAAAGTCAATATCGGGCACATTGATGCCCGTGGCCCCCTTGTCCGTATAGACTGTAAAAATGCCTTCGTAGAAATAGCATTCAAAGCCTTCGAATTCAGGGAAGATCTCGCGGATTTCTTGGGCCTTCTTTTCCATCAGATCAATGGCACGCGTGCCGCCAATGGTGAAGAACACAATCTTGCGGATGCTGCCCCCGCGGCGGCGGAAACGGTCTACTACCTGGTCCAGGCAAAGGCGCAGGGTATCTCCTGTGGCTATGATGTCTCCTATGACCAGCGTGCAGTCTTTCTTGACACGCAGTTTCTCGTATTTGATTTCCAGACCGGTGATTACGTGGTCCTCGATGATGCGCTCGCAGGAAACAAAATGGATGTCACGCACCCTTATGCCACTGCGGTAACAGGCTTCTTCCACGGGATAATTGAGGCCGCCTCTAAGGATGGTGAGGATATCCACGTCTTCATCCTTTCCTTGGGAATATCTATGCCTCAGAGCGTCCGTTGTAGCAGGGAGCATAGCCAGGTAAGAATCGTAGCCAACCACCTCAGGAAAAGCCATCAGATGACGCGTTCCGGAAGCACTGACAACAAAGTAGCGATTCCCGAGCCCAGAGGCCTGTAGCTCGTAAATGCTTGTGTCTTGATTCAAGCCAACAAAGTGAAGGCTCGCATCCTGCAAACTAATGGACATAAAAAAACCCGATTAGACGTAACCGGGATACAAAAGTAGCACAAATTAGAACATCTTCCAAGTTTATTTGAGTATATTTGTAAAGCTATTAAGAAGAAGACTATGAAACAATCCTTCAAAATTTTCCTCGGCCTGGCTCTCATTGCCGCCGGTGTCCTTTGGGCCCTCACCCTTCTGGGCGTTCTTACCTTTGATTTTTCCACCAAGGGATGGTGGACTCTTTTCATTATCGTTCCCTGTATCTTCGGCCTGTTTACAGACCGCGATAAAGTGGGTCCGTGCATTGGCATCGCCGTGGGCGTCCTGCTCTTTCTGGCTGCCCGCGATGTCATCTCCTGGAATATAATGTGGCAGCTGGCCCTGGCCGCTATGATCATTGGTTTCGGCCTTAAACTGCTGTTTTTCAAGAATATCTGCCAGCCGCAGGGCAACTGCGAACTCAAGACCATCTCCAGAGACGGCAAAGAAATCCGCCGCATAGAGACTTCGTTTGGCAAACAGGAAATCTCCTTCCGAGGAGAAAAGTTTGAAGGGGCCGATGTTCATACGTCCTTTGGCGCTCTCATCCTGGATTTCCGCGGGGCCGAAATTGCCCGGGACGCCTTTGTAGACCTTAACGTGGGCTTCGCCGGCGCCACCATCATCGTTCCGGAAGGGCTCGCCGTCCAGCTGGCCGTGAGCAGCGGCTTCGGAGGCGTAAAGGACGACCGCCGCAACAAAGTGGGCACCGGCTCTCCCCTCCTCACCATCACCGGCAACGTAGGCTTCGGTGGCGTAGAAATCAAAGACTAAAACAGTTATGAAACGAACTTTAATCATCGGACTCTTGATGGGTCTTTCTACCCTGGCTTTTGCCCAGACCGGCACCTGGTCCGGCAAACTGGAAGTTCAGGGTACCAAACTGGCTCTGGTCTTCCACCTCAATGAGGAGAATCCCACTATGGATTCCCCGGACCAGGGCGTCAAAGGCGTTCCCATTCAAGTAGAGCGCACGGAAACCGGAAAAGTAACCGTCAAGGTTCCCTCCATTGGCGCTTCTTACGAAGGCCAGTGGGTGGGAATGAAGATCAACGGTACCTTCAAGCAGATGGGTATGTCCTTCCCTATGACACTCACCCCTGGTGAAGAAAAGCTGAACCGTCCCCAGACCCCTCAGGGCCCCTTCCCGTATACACAGGAAGAAGTCTCCTTCTCTAATGGCTCCGCCGTTTTAAAAGGCACGCTGGTACTGCCGCAGGGCTATACCCGCAAGACGCCCGTCCTCATTATGGTTACTGGCAGCGGCCTCCAGAACCGCGACGAAGAAATCTACGAGCACAAGCCCTTTGCCGTTATTGCAGATGCTTTAGCAAAGGCCGGCATTGCCACCCTCCGCTACGATGACCGCGGCTTTGGCGAGTCCACCGGCGACATCGTCAACTGCACCACCGAAGACTTCAAGAACGACGCCCTGGCCGGTATTGAGTTACTCAAGGGCAGATTTGACAAGGTGGGTGTATTAGGCCACAGCGAAGGCGGCGCCATCGCCTTTCAGCTGGCTGCAGAAAAGAAGGCCGATTTTGTGGTAAGCCTTGCCGGTATGGTTGTCTCCGGGGCCCAAACGTTACTTTGGCAGAACAAAGTAGCCCTTCTGGCTACCGGCATTCCCGAAGCCACCGTCAACACCTACTGCAAGCTCCTGGGAGAGGCATTTGAAGCCCGGATGGGCGGAAAGACGGCTCCTTCGGCCCAAAATACCGACCTTCCGGACGCCCTCAAGCAGAACTATTCCGCTGCCGTGATGCAGCTGATGACTCCTTATATGAAGTATTTCCTGGCCCTGGACGTCCGTCCTCTGCTGCCCGGCATTACCTGCCCGGTCCTGGCTCTCAACGGCACCAAGGACACGCAGGTGGAGTGCTCAACCAACCTGGATGCCCTTCGCAGCGGCCTGCCCGCCGGAGCCAGTATAGTACCCATAGAAGGCGTGAACCATCTCTTCCAGCACTGCACCACCGGTGCCGCCACCGAGTACCGCGACATTGAAGAAACCTTCGCCCCCGAAGCCCTTGCCGTCATGACATACTGGCTATCGGAGGCCCTTAAATAGAACACCGCCATGACCAAAGCTTTCAATATTATCCGCAATATCTTTGCGGTCATCGGTGTCCTTTCCACCCTTCTGATTATCGGGTTTCTGATCTTTGCGTCCACGAGCCCCATGTTCAGTTCTCACGAGGAAGACTATCTCTTAATGGAGGAACGGCTTAACACGCTCCGTGCCACGGCCCCGTATGCCAAAGACACGGCTACCGTACAGATCCGCATTCTCCAGAATGAGGCCCGAGCCCAGGAAATACGGGATTACTTCCAGTTGGATACGCTCTACACCCCCGAGGCCGATACCTGGACTAAAGCCCTCGCTATTGGCCAGTTTGTAGCCACCAACATTCCCCACGACAACCAGAAAGAATGGCCCAAAAACGTGAACGCCATTGGCCTCTGGGAATATACTAAAAATGTAGCCCCGGCCTTCAACTGCCGCCTGCACTCCCTCCTTACCTTCGAGCTGCTGCTGGCCGCAGGCCTGGACGCCAAATACATCACCTGTATGCCGCAGGACGAGGAAGACAACGACTGCCACGTAGTCAACGAAGTCTGGCTGCCGGAACTCAGCAAGTGGGCTATGCTGGACACCGATATGGGAGGTCATTATGTATCTGACACGGACGGTACGCCCCTTTCCCTGCAGGAAATAAGAGAGCATTACCTCTCCGGAGAAAAGATGGTGATGCATCCCGGCTTTAAGAAAAAAGGCAGCACCAAGAAGGACTGGTACTACTCCTATATGGCCAAGAACACCTACTGGTTCTCCTGCTGGGGTGAGCTTTCCTACTACCAGGAAGACCACAACAAGGCCGATGTCATCCGAGACCACTACTACCACCTGGTCCCTTCCGGCTTTGATCCTTTCGGCCGTAGCGATGGCACCTCCACCACCGACCCTACCCAATTCTGGGCCCCGCCGGTGCATTAATCGTCAACTTTATACCGCACCCTTAAGCCTGTTTCCTCCGAAAACAGGCTCGTTATTACAGTATTATGATTGATTAGACCTTAAAGAGCATACCGCCTATGTTGTCGTGGGCGGCGCCGGTGACGGATTTGAGGCAGGAAGGGATGTCCCACATATAGAGTACTCCAAGGAAGGCGAAGATGAGGGCCTCCTTGAATTCGATGATGGCCGGTCCCGGGAAAACGATGTTGCAACCGGAGAGGGCGCGCATACGTTCAATCAGGAATTTGTTGTAAGCGCCGCCGCCGGTGACCAGAAGGCTCTTTCCGGGGGTGGTTACTTTGGCCAGTTGTTCGGCGCAGTGCTCGTAGTAGGTGCGGAGCAGGTCTTCCATAGATAGTCCGCTGGCATCCAGCAAAGGAAACACATTTGCTTCTACCCATTCGCGGCCCAGGGACTTGGGCCAGGTCTTGGAATAATAGTCCAAAGCGTTGAGTTTATCCAGCAGCGGCTGATGCACGGAGCCCTTTCTGGCAATCTCTCCGTCGCGGTCCATTTCCAGGCCTATTGAACGGGTAAACCGGTTGATTACATAGTTCACCGGAGAAATGTCAAAGGCTATGCGTTTGTCGCCGTCCCTCCAAGAGATGTTGGAGAATCCGCCAATGTTAAGGCAATAGTCATACTGGCCGAAGAGAAGATTATCCCCGACGGGCACCAGCGGTGCACCCTGGCCACCCAGCATAATGTCCAGACGACGGAAGTCCGAAACGGTTGGAATGCCTGTTTCGGCCGCAATGGCGGCACCGTCTCCAATCTGGTACATTATCTTCTTGCCGGGTTCGTGGAAAACCGTGGAGCCGTGGGAGGCTATGATATCGGGCTTGACCCCGAATTCGGCCATAAAATCATTGACCCGCTGACCCAAAAACCGGCCGTAGGCGCTATGGAAGGCTACAAACTCGTATGCGCTCATATTCTGGACGTCCTTGCCCAGCTTTTGCTTGAGCTCGGCCGGATAGTCGTATCCGCGGGCGCAGTCAATGTGGAAACTCCATTTGCCGTCTTCGAGCGTAAATGTGGCGCAACATACATCCAGGCCGTCTACGGAGGTGCCGGACATAAGGCCGATACTGGTCATTGTTTTGGTCATTTTTCTATTGCAGTTTATTCTTTACAAATTTATAAAAAAGTTTTATAACTTTGTCCCGTCAATGTGGATTAGCAGTCATAAGGCTTTCCGGTCGGCCGCCCTTCTGGCGGTGATTCTCCCGTTGGTCTTTGCCGCCCCCTATCATCATCACAATCACGAGGCCGCAGAAACCGACAACTGCGATGCCTGTCTGCACCACCGTCCCCACGCCGCCCACCTCAGCAGTGACACGTCCCTTCAGGACTGTCTCATCTGCCAGATCCTTTCCGTGCAGTTTACGCCTGGAAAACAGAACGTCGTGCGGCTGTTCCGTTCGGTGATCAACAAGGTGTTTATTGAGCCGGTAAGCGCATCGGCCTGCTTATTCACTCCTTCTATCCCTGCCCGGGCGCCTCCGGTATCATTCTGCTTCTAAACCAAACGGTCATTTGACCTAACGGCAGAAGGAAATTATTTTTCGGGGCGGTACCCGAAAAACCAATTTCCCTCTGCCTGAAAAATCAACAGTAATAGTACTACCATAATGGTACTTCCAGCAAAAGAAAATTGGTTTTTTGGGCAACTGCACAAAAAATAATTTTCTTTTGCCAACCAACAAGAAACAGAATGAAATACAAAACAATAATGCTGGCATTGCTGTGTGTGTGCACGGCAGTGAAGGCACAGGAGCAGCCGGACTCCACAGACCTCTTTTTCCGGCATCTGGAACTGAATGAAGTAGTGGTAACCGGTCTGGCCGGCGATACCAAAGTCAAACATACACCCGCTCCCATTTCGGTTATTCGGCCGGGAGATTTGATGGGACGTGCTTCTACCAATATCATTAATGCACTGGCCGCCGAGCCGGGTCTCAGCACCATTACTACCGGCAGCGGTATCTCCAAACCCGTAATCCGTGGACTGGGTTATAACCGTGTTGTGGTTGTTAACGACGGCATCCGCCAGGAAGGCCAGCAGTGGGGCGACGAACACGGCATTGAAGTGGACGGGGCCTCCGTTCACTCCGTGGAGATTCTCAAGGGCCCTGCCTCTCTTATGTATGGCTCCGACGCACTGGCCGGGGTCCTCATTTTTCAGGGTATGCCCAACGCGGCTCCCGGAACGGTGGAGGGCGATGTAAGCACTGAGTATCAGAGTAATAACAACCTTTTTGCTTACTCTCTGGCTGCGGCTGGTAATCACAGCGGCTGGATCTGGAATGCCCGATTCTCGGACAAATATGCCGGAGCCTACCGCAACCGTTTTGACGGACGTGTTCCCAACTCTGGGTTCAGGGAGCGCGGAGCTTCGGCCCTGTTTGGTAAGAACGGATCCTGGGGCTATTCCCGCGTTCGGCTGAGCTATTATCATCTTACGCCCGGTATCATCGAGGGCGAGCGTGACCCTGAAACTGGAGTACTGGAAGGCGATGCCTTTGGCTCCAGGCCCGGTCTTCCTTTCCAGCACGTACGCCACTATAAAGTAGTGTCCGACAATACCTTCCGCCTGGGCACCGGCAACCTCAAATTCATCCTGGGCTGGCAGCAGAACCGCCGCCAGGAGTTTGAAGAGAGTGCCGATGAATGCGGACTGGATTTCAAACTGAATACCTTAAATTATGATCTTCGATACCAGGTAGAGTTTCCGGCCGATTGGAAAGCGGCTTTTGGAGTGGGAGGAATGTATCAGCGCAGTCAGAATCTGGGAGATGAGTATCTCATCCCGGCCTACCGTCTGTTCGATGCCGGCCTCTTTGCCACCGCTTCCAAGCAGCTGGGCGACTGGACCTTCTCCGGCGGCGTACGCGTAGACTTCCGTCGCCTGCACAGCGAGGCCCTGGAAGACCGCTTTGAGGACTTCCGCCGTACGTTCCCGGGCTTTTCGGCCAGTCTGGGTGTGGTCCGTCCGCTGGGCGAGCACTTCACCGTCCGTGCAAACATTGCCCGTGGTTTCCGCGCTCCCAACCTCTCGGAACTGGCTTCCAACGGCGAGCACGAAGGCACCCTCCGCTATGAACTGGGCAACAAGGATCTGAAGCCCGAATACAGCCTCCAGGGAGACCTGGGCCTGGATTTTACCTCCAAGTACATTTCCGTGAAGACCGCCTTCTTTATGAGCCGCATTGACAATTACATCTTTGCTGCTCGCAATGGACAGTACGCAGAGGAAGACCTCCCAGTATACGAGTTCCAAAGCGGCCTGGCCCATCTGAAGGGCGGCGAAGTGGTGATAGATGTTCACCCCATCCACAGTCTGCACCTTAGCAGCGCTTTCTCCTGCGTCTTTGCCAACCAGAGCAATGGCGACTACCTGCCTCTGATCCCGGCCCCGCGCCTGTTCTCAGAAGCCAAGTACGAGTTCTCCCACGGCGGCAAAACCTTCAACAATGCCTTCGTGGCCCTGAATGTGGACTGGAACCTGGCCCAGAAACGTTTCTACGCCAAGGACAACACCGAAACCGCCACTCCCAGCTATGTTCTGCTGGGCGCCTCGGCCGGTACGGACATCGTGATCAAGGGCAAGAAGCGCCTTTCCATCTACCTGATTGGCTCCAACCTCACTGATGTGGCCTACCAGCATCACCTGAGCCGCCTCAAGTACGCCGACCTCAACGTAGTCACCGGCCGCCGCGGCGTCTTCAATATGGGCCGAAATATTACCGTCAAGGTAGAGGTTCCGTTCTAATAAGCCTGTTTCCTCCGGGAAGTAGACGGTCCAAATAATGTGACGTCTATCACGAAAAGGTACCCAAAATGCGGTAGACGGTCCAAAAAGTGGGACGTCTACCGCAGATAACCATGCCGAACCAGATCTTCACGGGAGCGGACTTGGTTGGTGTAGCCGTCTGCGATGACAAATAGATTATCGGCTACGGAGGAGATGGCTTCGTAGTTGTGGTCGGTAACAATGATTCCGTGGTCCTTGCGGCGCTCGCGGATGAGTTCTTGAACGGCCTCAATGCTCACGGGATCAATCTGCGAAAAAGGTTCGTCCAGGATGTAGAAAGGGGCTTCGCTTAGCAAGACCAGATACAGTTCCACCAGTCTGGCTTCTCCGCCGGAGAGTTCCCAAATATGGGAATCGCAGAAACGGGAGTATTTGGGGAAGCGGTTGACAAAGGACCAGTAATTCACGCCATAGAGCTCGAAGGCCCGGTGCAAAGAGATGCTCTCCGGGAGCAAACGGCCCTGGGGAAGGTATTTGATAGAATGGCCGATAACCTGCCGGTCCACGGGTTTTTCATCTATGCTTACCATTACGTTCTCCACCCGAAGGCCACCCATCAGGGCACGGAACATACAGGACTTGCCGGCTCCGTTTCGGCCCAGCAGCCCCGTAACCAGGCCGGTTTCCGAAGTGATGTAACCGCCGCTCAGGACCGTCTTGTCTCCAAAACGGACCACCACGCTGTCCACTATGAGCCGGTGTTTATCCATGCAGCAGAAGGACCGTAGTTAACAGAATAGCAAGGGCCAGGAAATCCACCACTAGAACGCTTATCTGCATCTTTCGGCGGGAAAGGCCCAGGTTGATATAAAAGAAACAACTGTCCTTATCCCGGAACTGGTGTAACAAGAAGAGCGTAATAGCATACAACGGCATCTTCAGGATAAAGGCATTTACGAAAAACGAATACGAAATCCCATTCCATAGCAGAAACGTGCAAAACAGATTATACACGCCTCCCACCAGGAACTGGGGTTTTCCGTAACTCCAAATGAGGAAGATGCGGTCTTTGAGCGTCATTTATCCCTCTTTGGGCCAGAGGACGCGGCGGACATTGCAGCCCACGAAGTTGCCCACCACAATGATGGGATAGAACCAAAGGATGGCGGGATTCCACTTCCAGGCGCCTACGAGGTAGACGACGTCTGCGATGGAGTGGTAGAAGCCGCAGAGGATAAAGAGCGGCACACCAAAGATAATGGGAATCAGGGACTTGCTGGTGCGGTAGAGCCACACGGACAGGTCAATGATGATGCCGCAGCCCACGGCGCGGAGGAAACTGCGCCAGGGACCTTGGGCAAAACGACCGGCTACAACGGCTTGAGCCCGTTCCATAGGTTCTCCACCCAGGGCAACAACCAGAAGGCCAATGAGGGTGCAGGCCACCACATTGTAGAACCAGATGCGGGTTAAGGCGCCCATATCGGTGAGAACGCCGGCCTTTCCGGTATACAGGTTGGAGCCGGAAATGACTACGCCAATAAGGCCGAAGCCAAAAATAACCGCCCCGGGGATACCGCCAAGGGCCAGGAATCCATAGGCACCCAGGCCAATCATAAGGCCTGCCATCAGAGAGAGCCGATTGTCTTTATTCATAGGTCATTAGTTTATTTGCGTTGAGAAGGGAATCCAGCCGGTGGGAACGGAGACCATATAAAGAATCCAGGGCCGGAAGATACTGCTTCTGAATGGGTTCTCCGGACGGGGAATCCATCTTGAGCGGATTAATGGGCGAACCGTTTTTCCATACGCGGAAATCCAGGTGCGGGCCGGTGGCCGTGCCCGTCATACCCACATAACCAATCACCTGTCCCTGGTGCACGCGGTCCCCTACCTTGAGGCCGGCGGCGTACTTGGAAAGGTGCATATAACCGGTGGTATACACGGAATTGTGACGGATCTTGACGGTGTTGCCGCCACCGCCGCCCCAGCCCTTGCTGATGACGGTACCGTCACCAATGCTCATCACGGGCGTGCCGGTGGGAGCGGCATAGTCTACGCCCGTATGGGGCCTTACAACGCCGTGCACGGGGTGCAGGCGGTGATAGGAGAAGCCGGAAGAGATGCGGGTAAACTTGAGCGGGGCCTTGAGGAAAGCCTTGCGCATACTTTCTCCTTTCTCGTTCCAGTACTTATTGCCGCCGTCATTCTGGTCAAAGAACAGCGCCGGGAAATCTTTATCGGCCCGGCTGAAGACGGCGTATTCTACGTCGTTGATGCGGAAGACCTCCCCCTCGCAGACATCCTGGTGGTACAGCACGCGGAAGCGGTCCCCTTCCTGCAGGCCGAAGAAGTCCACCGTCCAGGCGTAAATATCGGCCAGCTCCACTATGAGCAGCGGCGAGGCACCGGCGTCCAGCATATCGTTCCAGAGGGAAGAGTGGATGGTGACATCGGCCACCTTTTCCTGCCTTTCTACGGGTTTGTCATACGTCCAGGCCGAAAGACTGTCTGCGCACTGGAAAATGATGCTGCGCACCCGGCCTTCTTCATACACCAGATACTGCAGCTGGGTAGAATCCTGATAGTATGCCTGCCAGGCCGCTCCGGCCCTGAACTTCCGGACATCGAAAATACCGTCGGAGGCCTTGATGAGCTTGTACGTATCGTCCCCGGACATACCCAGGGAAGACATAAGCCCGGAGAAGGTGGCGCCATTGGCCACAACGCCTTCCACCACCCGGAAAGAGTCCGTGCAGAAGCCCAGGGGGTACACCGTGTCCTGCTTAACTTCGGCCTCTTCCTGAACAGGCGCAGCAGAACGCTGCCTCCAGTTACAGGAAAGCGTGAATATAAACAAGATGGCAACAGCGACAAGGCTTCTTCTCATAAGGCACTACGGTTTTTGCAAAGATAGCAAAGAATTGCTTTAATGCGAAAGATTTCTTATCTTGCAAAGAATTAATAACACTATGGACCCCGTTAAAGTCATCGAGATCAAGAAAAGCATCTTCGAGGATAATGAGGTTGATGCTAACAATTTAAGGAAAGAGCTCAAAACCAAGGGCGTTTTCCTGCTCAATCTTATGTCTTCGCCGGGCAGTGGCAAAACCACCACGCTCATTCAGACCATCAACCTGCTTAAGGAAAAACTTCGCATCGCCGTAATGGAGGCCGATATAGACTCCAACGTGGATGCCGTCAAAATCAAGGAAGCCACCGGCATCCCTTCCATCCAGCTGCATACCGGCGGTATGTGCCACCTGGACGCAGAGATGACGCGCCAGGGCCTGGACAACGTGGACCTGGAAGGGCTGGACCTGGTAATCCTGGAAAATGTAGGCAACCTGGTATGTCCGGCCGAATTTGACACCGGCAGCTGCAAGAACGCTATGATCCTGAGCGTACCGGAAGGCCACGACAAACCCCTCAAGTACCCGCTTATGTTCTCCATCTGTGACGTTGTAGTCATTAACAAGATGGATGTCCTCCCCTACTTTGACTTTGACTTGGAAAAATGCAAGGAGTATGTGCATATGCGCAATCCCAACGCCAAGGTGATTCCCATCTGCGCCAAAACCGGAGAAGGCGTAGAGAGCTTTGCCGGCTGGCTCCTGCAGGAAGTAAAAAACTGGAAAAACTGATAGCCTATGCCTGAGATGTCAAACAAGTTTGTCCCCAAACACAAGGGAGACAAGAATCCCAATCCAAAGCTGCTTAAATTCGTCCGCCACGTAACGGACCGCGTACCCGGCAAAATCAAGATGGACACCGATGCCCCGGAATACTGGGGCCTCGCCTGCATCTTTGAAGACGAGATGGATGCGGTAACCCGCGAAGCCTCGCTGGACCTGCTGCTGGATATGCTCCCGGGCAATTTCTTCAAGGTGCGTGAACATCATACGTACCAGGAGCTCCACGAGTGGAACGCCCAGAAGCACTACACCCCGGACGACAAGAGCTTTGACGACCTCCTGGACAAGTTGTCTTACTTTGGTATGCTGGAGTACGACTACGGAGACAGGTACACCAAGGACGGCCCCATCCCCGGCACATCCTTCGAGCGCGAAGCCCGCATCTACTGGGTCCCTATGTTCGTTCCCGGCAGCGCGGAATACACCAATATGAACACGGAGCTTATGGACAAGCATCCTGAGCTTGCGATGTTCTTTGAGCGTATGACCTTCCTGCCGCTGGAGAAGATCACCCCTATGGTACCTATGGGCGGCAGCGGTATTGGTATGCACGTAATTCCCGTAGAGAAGGCTATCTCGATGGAGAACGAATCCATTGATATAGAGCACATTTCCTACTGGCTCAAGCGTTACGAGGGCCATCTGGGCGTGGGCATCTGCAGCTGCCGTTACGGCCGCAAGAAGCTGGACGAAGGCTGCGCCGACGACTACAGAGACTGGTGTATAGGCGTAGGCGATATGGCAGATTATCTGGCCGAGACGGGCCGAGGCCACTACATCACCTACGAAGAAGCTATGGCCATCCTCAAGAAGGCCGAAGACCACGGCTTCGTCCACCAGGTGACCAACATCGACGGCGAGGGCAAGATCTTTGCCATCTGCAACTGCAACGTCAAAATCTGCAACGCCCTCCGTACCAGCCAGCTCTTCAATACGCCCAATATGAGCCGCAGCGCATATGTGGCAGAGGTAGACCCCAAGAACTGCGTGGCCTGCGGCCGCTGCGTGGAGTACTGCCCCGCCGGCGCCGTCAAGCTGGGCCAGAAGCTCTGCACCAAGAGCGGTCCCCAGACGTATCCCAAGCAGGAGCTGCCCGATGCTTCGGCCTGGGGTCCCCACAAATGGAACGAAGACTACAGAGACCGCAACCGCATCAACTGCTACCCCACCGGAACGTCTCCCTGCAAGACCGCCTGCCCGGCCCACATTGCCGTACAGGGCTATCTGAAGAAAGCGGCCGAGGGCAAATACACCGAGGCCCTGGAGCTCATCAAGCGGGAGAATCCCCTACCCGCCGTGTGCGGACGTGTGTGCAACCGCCGCTGCGAGGACGCCTGTACCCGCGGCACCATTGACCGCGCGGTAGCCATTGACGCCGTCAAGAAGTTCATTGCAGAACAGGACCTCAAAGCCGAGACCCGCTTTATCCCGGAGGTCAACATCTGCTCCAACGTAGAGGAACGCTGGCCCCAGAAGATTGCCGTCATCGGCGGCGGCCCTGCCGGCCTGTCCTGCGCCTACTACCTGGCCACTATGGGTTACAAGCCCACGGTCTTTGAGCGCAACCCGGAACCCGGCGGTATGCTCCGCTACGGCATCCCTTCCTACAAGCTGGACAAGGAGGTCTTAAAGGCCGAAATTGACATAATGAAGGAGATTGGCGTAGAGATTAAGTGCGGAGTGGAAGTGGGCAAGGACATCACCATTGAGAGCCTCCGGAAAGAGGGCTACAAGGGCTTCTACGTGGCCATAGGCTGCCAGGGCGGCAGACTGCCCGGCATCCCCGGAGAAACGCTGGAAGGCACCACCACTGCCATTGACTTCCTGCACGAAGCCAACTGCGGAGACAAGAAGATCAAGGGCAAAGTGGTAGTAGTGGGCGGCGGCAACGTAGCCATAGACGCAGCCCGCGTGGCCAAGCGCAGCGGCGCCTCCGAGGTAACTATGCTGTCCCTGGAAACGGAAGACATTATGCCCGCCAGCCTGGAAGAAAGGGCCGAAGCCCGCGAAGACGGCGTGGTCATTAACCCCGGCTGGGGTCCCAAGGAAGTGCTGGGAGAAGGAAAAGTCACCGGCATCGTCTTCAAGAAGTGCACCTCCGTCTTCAACGCAGAGCACAAGTTTGCCCCCGAATACGATGAGAATGAGCTCATTACATTGGAGGCCGACAGGATCATCTTCGCCATTGGACAGACGGTGCTCTTGAAGGACCTCCTCAAAGACACCAAGGTAGAGTTCTTCCGCGGCGTATACCCGGTGGCCGACAAACTCACCTACCAGACGGCAGAACCCGACATCTTTGTGGGAGGAGACGTCTACACCGGTCCCAAGTTTGCCATTGACGCCATTGCCGCCGGCAAGGAAGCCGCCGAAAGCCTGCACCGCTTTGTACAGGGCGGTCATATGACCATTGGCCGAAACCGCCGCGACTTCATAGAGCTCAACAAGGAGGATATTCTTGTAGAGCAGTACGACAACAGCTCCCGCCAGGATCCGGGCGTGTACGACGACAAGAAGCCTTTCCAGGAGTACGCCAGGACCCTCACCGAAGAACAGGTGCGCAAGGAGACCGCCCGCTGCCTCAGCTGCGGCGCCTCCGTGGTGGACGAGAACCGCTGCATAGGCTGCGGCATCTGCACCACCAAGTGCGGCTTTGACGCCATCCACCTGCACCGCGTGCACCCGGAAGCCTCCGTGATGAGAACCTCTGAAGACAAGTTCTCCGGAATCCTGCCGTATATGGTCAAGAGAACCGGAAAGATTTTGTTTAAGAAGAAATAATGCACGAGCTGGGAATTGTGTTTTACATTATCCGGGACGTCAAGAAAGCGGCCTTGGAGAATGCTGTAGAGCACGTTTCCGGAGTGGTGATGAACATTGGAGAAGTGTCTACCATTGTTCCGGAGTATTTGACCGATTGCTGGCGCTGGGCGGCCGACAAAGAAGACCTGCTCAAAGGCTGCGAGCTAAAGATCAACATCATTCCTGCCGTTACTCACTGCGACGGCTGCGGAAAGGAATTCGGAACGGTGGAACACGGAAAGATATGTCCGCACTGCGGCAGTGAAAACACCTGGTTGCTAAGAGGCAACGAGGTAGAGATAAAAGAAATAGAAGTACCTAACAGTTAAAAGAATATGGCTTGTTTTGTTGCACCGCTGGTTCAGGCCATCGCCACCAGCGCCCTCAGGAAATGGGGCAAGAAAGACGGATTTGTGGGACGTAACCTGGCTTCTCTGGAGCTTATGCTCTGGGGCGGCAGCGTGATGCTCATCGTAGACCACATCATCAACGGCGAACTCACCTGGCGCTTCCCGTTCTTTACCGCCCTGGGCACATCGGGCGGAGGCGCCGTGGTCCTGCGCGAAATCCTTACCGTGGGCGTCCCTATGTGCGTGATCATCACCCTGGTATGGGCTGTGTGGGCGTACTACAAGGAACACCGTGCCGTTTACAGTCAATTTTAGTCTATTACTAACCATAATAATTAATTAACCAAACCAAAAATTATGTTCTTCCAAGTTTACGGAGCAAATGCCCTGGCACAGTGGGGTATGCTCATAGTCGTTCTCTTGGGCCTCATTCTCCTGAATGAGTTTGCCCGCCGCACCAAACTGGGCGGCATCATTACCTTCTTTGTGATTCCCGTAGCCCTTACGGCTTACTTCCTGGCCATCTGGCTGGGCGTAAGAAGCGGTCAGCAGTGGGCCCTGGAAAACCAGACCCACGTGTATATGCAGGGCTGGTTCCACTATGCCAAGTTATACGCTGCAACGGCCGGCTGTATTGGCTTTATGATGATCAAGTA